>MDTF01017302.1_pt1 | contig 12177 bp, 14 predicted proteins | sample 811191 | NCBI WGS metagenome assembly MDTF01 (sample SAMN05326649, study PRJNA326480) | marine metagenome | isolation source: seawater | place: Southern Ocean | collected 2011
AAAAAATTACAAAGATTAATATTAGAGGTATAAATTGTGCTATTCCTTGTCCGTTCATAATAAAATATTAATTATAATATATAGATTATTTTAACAAGCAGATAATTTTTATATTTTTTCAATATTGTTCATGTATTTTCTTAATACAAGCGGTATCTCTATAGTACCATCTTGATTTTGATAGTTTTCGATCAAAGATATCATTAATCTACCAACGGCTAACGCTGATCCGTTTAAAGTTGAAACAAAATCAGTTCTATCAGCAGCTTTATATTTAGCGTTCATTCGTTTAGCTTGAAAAGTACCACAAGATGAACAACTTGATATTTCTCTGTACTTGTTTTCAGAAGGAATCCAGGCCTCTATGTCAAAAGTTTTTTCTGCGCTAAAACCCATGTCTCCTGAACTTAAAAGAATAACTTGATATGGAATTTCTAAAAGTTTTAAAATTTCCTCCGCACAGTTAAGTATTCTATCTAATTCAGTCAAAGAATTTTTTGGCTCAACAATGCTAACTAACTCTACTTTGTAAAATTGATGTTGTCGCATCAGACCCTTTGTATCCTTGCCATAACTTCCTGCTTCTTTTCTAAAACAAGGAGTTGAAGCAACATATCTCAATGGTAAGTTCTTTAAATCTAAAACAGAGTCTCTAACCAAGTTAGTTAAAACTACCTCGGCTGTTGGTATAAGAAATTTTCTTTCTTCATCTTTCGTTAGTTTAATCTCAAATTGATCTTCTTCAAATTTAGGTAATTGACCTGTGCCAAACATTACGTTTTCGTTAACAAGCAAAGGTGGTGAGATTTCTTTATAAGCAAATTTGTTAGTGTGAATATCAAGCATAAAATTTATTAAAGCTCTTTCTAATAGAGCAAAATTTGAATTTAAAATCACAAAACGAGACCCAGAAAGTTTAGATGATGTTATAAAATCTATTTGTTTATTTTTGTCACCAATTTCTACGTGTGATTTTATTGGAAAATTAAATTTTTTAAGATTACCAATTTTTTTAATAATTTTATTTGTTTTTTCGTCGGCACCTACAGGTACGTCGTCTTTAGCAATATTTGGTATATTAGAGAGAACTGCAATTATCTTACTATGTAAGATTATTTGTTTTTTTGCAATTTCATCTATTTCTTTAGACAAATTTTTTGATTTTTCAAAATTTGCAGAGTCTTTTGATTTAGATAATAATTTTTTTTCTTGTTCTTTTTTTTCTTTTTTCAGTATCAATTCTCTATTGTCTTTATCGAGTTTAATTAGATCATCGAAATCTATTGAACAATTTCTTTCAGAAATTTTTTTCTTAAAAAATTCTAAATCTTTTCTAATTTCTTTAATATTATGCATCTTCTTTTTTCTCTATAAATTTGACAGTAAAGATAGATAATTCATACAATAATAATAAGGGAAGTGCCAAACCAATTTGAGTAATAGGGTCTGGTGGAGTCAAAATTGCAGCTAATCCGAAAATTATTACTACAAAATATTTCCTTCTTTCTTGTAAGTATGCTGAATCAATAATACCTATTCTTGCTAAAAGACTTAGAATAACTGGTAATTGAAAGCTAATGCCAAATGCAAAAATTAGTCTCATTATTAGAGATAAGTATTCATTAACTTTCGCTTCCAGCTGTATAGCTATGACACCTGGTTCAGCAACCGTTTCAAAACCTAAAAAAAACTTTATAGCTAAAGGCATTATTAAATAATAAACTATAAAACTGCCCAAAATAAAAAGAATGGGCGTAGCAACAATGTAAGGTAGCAACGCTTGCTTTTCATTTTTGTACAAACCAGGCGCTATAAACTTCCATAATTGAATAAGGAAGAATGGGCTAGAAACAAAAAGAGCTGAAAAAAAAGCAACTTTTAAATAAGTTAAAAATGCTTCATGCAAAGCTGTAAATATCAGTCTTCTATCTAAATTCTTAGCTACTATTGCATCAGCGTAAGGTTGCACTAGAAAGCGATAAATCTCAGTTGAAAAGAAGTAACTTACAATAAATAAAAAAATTAAAAAAATAAAAGACTTAAGAAGTCTAGATCTAAGTTCTGATAAATGTCCTACAAAACTCCCAGAGTTATTGTTTTTTGTCATTTTCTTTTTTTTTATTTTTTTCGGAAAGATTTCTATCTATTGTTTCTTCAAGATTGGTTATTTCATTAATGTTAGACTGAACATCAGAAAAATATTTTTTTATAGTATTTGTCCACGAGCCTAACTTTCTTAAAACTGTTGGAAAGTCTTTTGGTCCAATTACCAAGATAGCTATAACTACTATTATTAATAGTTCTAACCATCCAATTTGTGGCATTAAAATTAACTTTTATTAGAGTTTTCGTGGTCGTCTGTTTTGTCTACGGTATCGCTAGGAGTTTCGTCAGACAGACCTTTTTTAAAACTTTTTATTCCTTTAGCAACATCGCCCATTAAAGATGATATTTTTCCACGTCCGAATAGAAGAACTACTAATACTACTACAATTGCTATTTGCCAAAAACCAGGAAACATAGGGTTATTATATACATATATTAAAGATAAATAAATCTATTAAATTAATCTTTGTTAGGCGTTTCATCTATCGCTTTTTCTATGTTCTTATAAATGTCTTCTTTTTTATTTTGAGTGCTTTCTTTATAAAATTTGCCAGTGCCAAATATTGAGGAATCTATTGTAGTTGTATCAATAAGACCAGCAGAACTGAGTTCGTCAACATTGGGCAGGTCAGTAAGGCGCTGGATATTAAAATGGTGTAAAAAATTATCTGTAGTGGCGTATTGAATGGGCTTACCAATTACATCTTTTCTACCTGCTGGCCTAACCCAATCAAGTTCTAACAAAATCTCTATTGTATTTGTCCCAAATGCGACTCCACGTATTTCTTCAATCTCTGATCTTGTAACAGGCTGATGGTAAACAATAATTGCTAAAGTTTCTAATGTGGCTCTAGACAATTTTTTTTCTGTAGATTTTTGAAGAGACATCAAGTTAATTAAATCTTTAGATGTTCTGAATGACCACATATCTTTTATACAAACTAAATTAAAGCCTCTTGAAGAATAGTCGTCTTGTAAATTTAATAAAATTTTTTTAATGTTATTTGTACTTTGCACTCTTTTTTCAATAGTTTCAATATCTATAGGCTCATCAGCTGCGAAAAGAATTGCTTCAACCTGTTTTTCTAGTTTGTTTAAAGTCTTGGGAAATTTTACAATATTATTAATTTGGTTTTTTTTTTTTTTCATTTAAATATTTTTTTTAATAAATATTTTTTCAAAATATTTTTTTTGTATTATACTGGTAACACCTTGTTTTGTCAGTTCTAGACTTGCCGAAAAAATACCAGCTAGACCACTTTTTTTTAATTTTTTATTAAGAGTGAAATCTTTAGGTATTAAATCTTCAATATCTTTCCAGTCGACAATATTTTTAAAATTATTTCTTATTTGTTTTACTCCTTCTTGCGTAGTGAAGAAAGGTAGTTTGGGAATATTAATTGTTTGAAAAGCTTTTTGCATTTTTATATTAGCATATGTTTTTAGAAGTTCATATAAAGTCACTTTGTAAACTGGGGTATTAATCGATCTAATTCCACCCTTCATTCCACGATAAAATATGTTTAAACCAATTCTATTTTTCTTTATTAATTGGTCAGATAGTAATCTAATTAATTCTAATTTTTTTAATTGTAATTTAAGTTTTTCTGCAACATCGAGAGCTTTAAAATCATCTTCCGCATCATCTGGTAATAATAATTTAGATTTTAAATAGGCTAACCATGTGGCCATAAGTAAATACTCAGCTGCAAGTTCTAAATTTAGATCAATTGAATGATTGATGTATTCTAAAAATTGGTCCGCTAGTTTAGATATAGATATTTTGGTTAGGTCTACTTTTTGTGTCTTAGCTAGATCTAATAGTACTTCAAGTGGTCCGGTGTAGTTAGGTATTTCAACTGATATAGAATTATTTAAATTTGATTCCATATACAATTTTAACTTAAAAATTTATAAAATTCTGATGTTTTTTTTAGTGTGAATTTGTCAATATATGGGATTTCTTCTAGTAATTTTTTCATTTCCGAGGTTTTCCCGGCACAGTATAAAGCTAAATTACACCCTGCTGTTAAAGCTAAAAGTGCATTTTTTATTATATCAAATTTAAGTGCTTTCATTGAAATATCATCAGAAATTAAAATTCCCTTAAATCCAATTTCTTTTCTAATTATTTTTTTTATAATTGTACTAGAATGAGTGGCATTGTTTTGTTTGTCTATTTTAGTGTACAAAATATGTGCTGTCATAGCAAAAAAGCTCGAAGTATTTTTAAAACATTTAAAATCACTTCTTTTTAGTGACTGTAGAGAACTGTTAATCTTAGGTAGCGTATGATGGCTATCTGAATTAGCCCTGCCATGACCTGGTATATGTTTAACAATTGTTGCAATTTTAAAGTCTTTATAAAACTTTACACATAATTTTCCTAATAGATTAACAGTTACAGGATTTGACGAATAACTTCTATTGCCTATTACTTGATGCGTATTTTTTTTAATTAAATCTAAAACTGGTGACGTATTTATATTGATACCAATTTTTTTAAATTTTTTTGATAAATTACTAATATATAGTTTATAAAGTTTAGTTCCTATATTTTTATTGAGTTTGTAAATATTGCCAAAAAATTTTTGACTATAGAGTGAGTTATCTAAAAAACTTGACAATCTTGAGACTTTGCCTCCCTCCTCATCTATTAAGATTGGATATTTTTTATCTTTCATTACAATTTTTATATTTTTTATTAAATTTATTAATTGATTTTCAGATAAAATATTTCTCTTAAACAGAATAATACCCCAAGGTTTTTCTTTCTTGATAACATTTATTTCTTTTTTTGTTAAGATTGGGCCAGATATACTAACGATTGCTGCTTTTCTAATCATTTTTTTTAAATAAATTCCAAAAGTTTCTTTTTATTGTATTTACATCAGTCTCATAACCTGAGTTAAAATTAATTGTATTTTGAGTATCATTTTTTAACAAAGGTAGATCGCTTAAAATATTTTTTATTTTTAAAGAAACATTATCTCTGTTTTTGTTAATTTTTTTTTTATTTTTATCAGAAGTATAATTTACAGAAATAAAAAAAATAAAACAAAATATAAATATAAATATTAATACAGAAATACAATTTTTAATCATTACATTTTTGTAGGTAACTTAACTCCTAAAATTTTCATTCCATTTTCAACTGTGAGAGAAACTATTTTAATAATAAAAAGAGTGTTTTTGTTTTTCACTTTTTTATTGAAAATAAATTTATATTTTGAATCTTCGTTACCTTTGGACCAATATGAATGAAATAAAGTAGCGAGCTCATATAAATAAAATGGTATACGATGTGGTTCAAATTTATTGGAGGCCGTTTCAACAACTTTAGGCCAATCTAAAACTTTTCTAAGTAAATTTAATTCAGGTTCATTTAGTTCAAAGTTTTTTGAATCTATTTCAAAATTGTCATTACTATTTATCTTTAAAATTCTAAATAAAGAGGATATCCTTGCATAACAGTACTGTACATAAAAGATCGGATTTTCTCTTGTCTTTTCAAGCACTTTGTCAAAATCAAAATCTAATTCAACATCATTACTTCTGTTCAGCATCATGAATCTAATGGAGTCTTTGTCTACTTCATTTAAAAGTTCCCTTACTGAGATAAAGTCTCCCGCTCTTTTTGACATTTTATATGGCTTGCCGTTTTTAAAAAGTTTTACAAGCTGACAAACTTTACATATTAAAATTGTTTTGTTGTCAGACAAAGCTTTTGTAGCTGCTGTAATACGTTTAATATATCCGGTGTGATCAGCGCCAAGAACATTAATTAAATAGTTGTAATTTCTCGAAACTTTGTCTGAATGATAGGCAATATCATTAGCAAAATAAGTCCATGAACCATCGTCTTTCTGCAAAGCTCTGTCCGTATCATCACCGAATAGTGTAGATTTAAAAATTAATCTTTTAATTTTTTTCCAATCTTTATTTTCTTCACCTTTGGGGGGGTTTAAATAACCTTCTTCAACAAATTTTTTTTCTTTTAAAAACTGAATTGATTTTTCAACTAAATTTTTTTCAACTAATTTTTTTTCTGAGACAAAATTATCATGTTCAATACCTAAGGAATTAAGATCGTTTTTTATTAAATCCATAGAATGTTTGAGAGATTCCTTGCTTAAAAAAATAAAAATTTTTTTAAAATCACTTAGGTCAATTTCAGAGTATTGTAACAATATTTTCTTAGCAATATCAATTACGTAATCACCAGGATATAAATTTATTTTTTTTATAAATTGTTCTTTATATTTAATTTCTCTCAATCTATAAAAAACAGATTCAGTGAAATTTATAATTTGATTGCCATAATCATTAATATAATATTCTTTAATAACAGTATTTCCATTAAAAATTAGTAGATTAGCTAATACATCACCAAATATTGCTCCACGTGAATGACCTACATGCATTGGGCCCGTTGGATTAGCAGAAACAAATTCAATATTATATTTTTTACATTTTTTATTTGAACCATATTCTTTGTCTGATCTTAAAATATCAAGTATTATTTTTTGATATGTTTTAGATGAAAATTTAAAATTGATAAATCCTGGCCCAGCTACTTCAACGCTAGAAAAATCTTCTATATTTTCTTGTATTTTTTTTTTTATGGACTCGGCTAACTTTATTGGCGATTGTTTTGTTTTCTTTGCTAGAATTAAAGCAATATTAGTTGAAAGATCAAAATTTAGTTTAATGGGAGGGATTTCAATAATAGAACCAACCATGCTAATATCTGAGTCAATATTTAAAATTTTATAATGTACTCGAATTAAATTTTGAATTTTTTTTAAATATATTTCAAAAATATTCATTTTAAACTATTGTATAGATTAATTGCATATCTATCTGTCATTCCTGCTACAAAATCACAAACATTTCTCTCAAAGTTCTTTTTTTGGTAAATAGATTTTTTTATATATTTTAAAGGACTTTTTTTTATTTTTAAAAATAAAAATTTAATAATTTTTTTTCCCGTATTTGTTTTTTTTAATACACTTTCACTGAGATACATTTTTTCTTTTAAAAAAGATTTTATTGACAAATCAAATAAATTCATTTTTTTAGAAAAAGTGACAATTAATTCATCTTGATTATAAACATCATGTACAGTTCTAATTTTTTTTTCTTTTATTTTTTTTTTAGTATTTATAATAATATCATTAACCATTTCATTGACTATACTTTTAATAATTTGTCTAATAACTAATTCAGTACCTTTTTTTTTAATAAATTTTTTGTGTTTATTAATAATTTGAGATAAAATTGGAATATCTTTTAAGTCTTCTATTGAGTATAGATTTGCTCTTAACCCATCTTCAAGATCATGACTGTTATAAGCAATATCATCTGAAATTGATGCAAATTGAGCTTCTAAAGATGCATTAAGATTATATTTAATTTTATTTTTAAAAAAGTTTTTTCCTAAAATTTTTTCATATTTTGTAGCATCGATAACAGGCCCATTATGCTTTACCAATCCATCTATGGTCTCAAGCGATAAATTTAATCCTCTAAAATTATAATATTTATTTTCGAGAATAGTAACTACTCTAAGAGTTTGAATATTGTGATCAAAACCACCGTACAATTCCATACATTCATTTAGTGTATTTTCTCCAGCATGTCCAAAGGGCGTATGACCTAAGTCGTGTGAAAGACTAATTGTTTCACATAAGTCTTCATTTAAATTAAAATGTTTGGCAAGTGTTCTTGCAATCTGCGCTACTTCTAATGAATGAGTTATTCTTGTTCTATAATGATCTCCTGAAGTATTTACAAAAACCTGTGTTTTATGTTTAAGCCTCCTAAAAGCTGTCGAGTGTATTACTCTATCTCTGTCCCTTTGATGCGCGGTTCGTAGTAAGCTTGTGGATTCTCTGTAAATTCTACCTTTTGATTTAAGTGGAACTGCTAAATTTGAGTAATATGGAGTTAATTTTTTTTGCATAAGAATTGGTAAAATTGTATAATACATTATTTACTAAATATGACTAATAAAATTGAGTTTACAGAAGAAGCTAACAGGCAAATAACAAAAATAATATCTGAACAAGGTGAAAATTCTTATTTTAGAATTTCTGTTTTGGGCGGGGGTTGCTCTGGGTTCAAATATAATTTTTCTTTTGATAAAAAGATTGAAACCGATGATGTTATTTTCAATAAAACAATTATAGATAAAAACTCATTAGAAATTATTAACGGTTCTGTTGTGAATTTTAAAAAAGAAATGATAGGAAATTCATTTACAATTGAAAACCCAAAAGCTACATCGTCATGTGGATGCGGGTTATCATTTTCTGTATAAATGAAGATTATTTCATGGAACGTTAATTCAATAAGAGCAAGAATAAATAATATTTTAGAATATATCAAAAAGGAGAGTCCAGAGATACTTTTTGTACAAGAAATAAAAACTGAAAATATAAATTTTCCGTCAGATGAATTTAAAAAACTTGGCTATGAATCATATGTGTTTGGACAAAAAAGTTATAATGGTGTTGCCTTTATATCAAAAATAAAAATAGATAATATTAAGTTAGATTTTATAAAAGACGATCTAAAACAATCTCGTATAATTTGTGGAGACGTAGAGATAAATAAAAAAAAAATTAAACTTATCAATATTTATGTGCCAAATGGCAACCCAGTAAATACAGAAAAATATGAATATAAAAAAAAGTGGTTAGAAAAATTTTTAAGTTCAATTAAAAAAACCCTAACAACTGAGAAGAATATAATAATCTCTGGTGATTTTAATGTAATACCGGAAGAAATTGATGTTTACGACCATAGTAAATTTTTAGATGATGCGTTATATAGAATTGAAATTAGAAAATATTTTAGAGAATTGATAAACTATGGGTTCAAGGATATTTTCAGACAATTAAATAAAAACAAACAAGAATATACTTTCTGGGACTATATGGCTGGCTCTTGGCCTAAAAACTATGGAATGAGAATTGATCATTTTTTAGTTTCTGACAACCTGTTGGAAAATGTAAAAACAATAAATATCAATCAGCAACCTAGAGGCAAAATAAAACCGTCAGATCACACGCCTATAGAACTTGAAATTATTTAACACGGCCGTAAACATCTTGGTACCTAATAATATCTGCTTCTTTTAACACAGCTCCTAATTGTGCTTCAATTATTTTAACTGGTTTATTATATATATTTTCTATTCTATGAATTGAACCTTTGGGTACAAAAATGGTCTCATTTATTTTTTTAAAAAAAAATTTTTTCCCAAGTGTAATCTTTGGGTTGCCATTAATAACAGTCCAGTGTTCCGACCTGTGCTGATGCTTCTGAAGACTGATTGAAGATTTAGCGTTAACGGTTAATTCCTTTAATAAGAAATCTACTCCTTTAAAAAAATTTTTATAGTTACCCCAAGGTCTGTGAAAAGTATTTTTTTTAATATAAGACTGAGTAGTTTTGCTTTTTATAACTTTAAATATTTCCTTCCAGCTTCCTAGGTCGGACCATATTTGGTTTAATTGGATGGAATTAATTTCTTTCGCTTTTTCTAAGACTGCATAATCAAAAGATATTGCTTTTATTTTAGCAAAATATTTTTTATTTATACTGATGGTGTTTTTTTGTTGTTTACTATTAATTACTGCTTTCAGACAAAAGTTAAATAAATTTTTTTGAACTAATTTACTATTATTAATAATGGAGTCTTTTCTAGCAAGAACAATCCCAGAATTCCAACAACCTTTTTGTATAATAATTTTTTTAGCATCTTTTTTATTTGGTTTTTCAATAAACTTTATAACTTTACTAATTTTTTTATTAGTTTTTTTACTTAATAAATAGCCATAATCTGAGCTTGGATTTTTAGGCTTAACTGCAAATATAAATATATTATTGTTATTTAGATTAGATAAATTTAATTTTAAGATTTTATTAAATTTATCTTTTTCTGGGAGATAATGGTCTGAGGGTAGAAATAAAATTGGTTGATTAATTTTAATATCACCGATTAAAGTAGAGACAATAATAGCAGGTGCCGTATTTTTTTTTAAAGGTTCTAATACTATTTTAAAATTTTTTATTTTCTTTTTTTTTAAAGTTACGCGAACTAATTTTTCATAAATTTTATTTGTACTTATGATCGGACTATCAAATATAGAGCTTTTTATTCTATCCAGTGTTTTTCCAAAAAGTGTCCATCCTCCAAAATCTATAAATTGTTTTGATGGGCTTTTCTTTAAATTTGGGAAAAGTCTAGTACCTGCTCCACCGCACAATATAACTGGCTTAATTTTCATTTAAATGTCTGCATAACACTTTATTTCTTTTTTTCCACCAGGATGAGTAGTTGCACCTTTATAAGTTGGCCCAACAGTTTGAGCATATTTCCAAAGTGTACCGCTACCAAAATTAATTTTTTTTGGTTTCCACTTTTTTTTTCTTGCTTTTAATTCTTTGGTTGTAAGTCTTACGTTGATAGATCCTTTATTAGCGTCGATATCAATTAGATCTCCATTTTTAAGTAAAGCTATTGGTCCTCCTACAAATGCTTCTGGGCCTACATGGCCAATACAAAATCCTCTTGTTGCTCCTGAGAATCTTCCGTCTGTGATTAATGCAACAGTTTCTCCTTTTCCTTGACCGTAAATAGCGGCAGTAGTTGAAAGCATTTCACGCATACCGGGCCCACCTTTAGGACCTTCATAACGGATTACTATTACATCACCATCTTTGTATTTTTTTTTTTGAACAGCGTTAAAGGCTTGTTCTTCCGTGTCAAAGCATCTTGCTTTACCTGTGAATTTTAAATTTTTCAAACCTGCAATTTTAACTATAGCTCCGTCTGGTGCCAAATTACCTTTTAGTCCGACAACACCGCCGTTAGGAGAAAGAGGATTGTCGTATCTTCTTATAACTTTCTGATTATCATTAAATTTAACTGACTTAAGATTTTCTTTCATTGTATTGCCAGTAACAGTCATACAATTACCATGAATAAAACCACCTTCGTATAAAGTTTTTAAAATTATAGGCACACCGCCTGCCTCAAACATATCTTTAGCAACATATTTTCCACCAGGTTTTAAATCTGCTAGATAGGGTGTTTTTTTAAAAATTTTTGCAACATCCATTAAATCAAATTTAATCCCACATTCATTAGCAATTGCCGGAAGATGAAGTGCTGCATTTGTAGAGCCGCCAGTAGCAGCTACTATCACTGCCGCATTTTCTAGAGATTTAAGTGTCACAATATCTCTAGGTCGAATTTTTTTTTCTAACAAATTCATTACTGCTTTACCACTCAAGTATGAATATTTGTCTCTTTCCAAGTATGGTGCTGGTGTTCCTGAAGAATAGGGTAACGCAAGACCGATAGCTTCAGAAACGCATGCCATTGTATTTGCTGTAAATTGACCGCCACATGCGCCGGCGCTTGGACAAGCAACTAATTCTAATTCTGTAAGTTCTTTTTCAGAGATTTTTCCAGCTGAATGTTGTCCTACAGCTTCAAAGACGTCAACTACAGTTACATCTTTGCCTTTGTATCTGCCAGGAAGAATTGATCCTCCATAAATAAAAACACTTGGTACGTTCAATCTACACATGGCCATCATTAAGCCAGGTAAAGATTTATCACATCCTGCAACACCTACTAAAGCATCGTATGAGTGACCTCTCACAGTCAATTCCGTAGAATCTGCTATAACTTCTCTTGAAATCAAAGAAGACTTCATTCCTTCGTGGCCCATAGCAATACCGTCAGTAACAGTGATAGTGCAAAATTCTCTTGGCGTTCCTTTGGCTTCAACAACACCTTTCTTCACTGACTGAGCTTGCCTCATTAAAGTTGTATTGCAGGGTGCTGCTTCATTCCAAGTTGTGACAACACCCACAAAGGGTTTTGCAACATCTTCTTGTGTCAATTTCATTGCGTAATAGAAGGATCTATGTGGAGCTCTATTAGGACCTAACGTAGTGTGTCTACTAGGCAATTTTTTTTTATCAAATTTAGTCATTTAATTAATACTTGATACAATACTTTTTAATTTAGTTTGTTCAATCTTTAAATCT
>MDTF01004097.1_pt1 | contig 12176 bp, 12 predicted proteins | sample 811191 | NCBI WGS metagenome assembly MDTF01 (sample SAMN05326649, study PRJNA326480) | marine metagenome | isolation source: seawater | place: Southern Ocean | collected 2011
ACAGTTGATGGAGATGGTAAATATACTAAAAATATTCCTTTGTTTGAAGGAACTCATATTTTTAAGGCAAATCCAATTATAATTGAAAAACTAAAAGAACAAAAAAGACTATTATCGAGTGGAGAGTTAATCCATTCGTATCCACATTCATGGAGATCAAAAGCTCCTCTTGTTCATAGAGCAACTCCACAATGGTTTATTTCAATGGAAAGTCATGGCCTTAGAAAAAAAGCATTAAAGGCCCTTGATGAAACTACATTTTATCCAAGCAAAGGTAGAGAGAGAATAAAAGCAATGATTGAAACAAGACCCGACTGGTGTGTCTCGAGACAAAGAGTTTGGGGAGTTCCTTTACCAATATTTGTTCACAAAAATACAAAAGAAATTTTAGTTGATGAGTGGGTAAATGAGAATATTGCAAATATTTATGAAAAAGAAGGCTCTGACTGTTGGTTTTCTGACAACCCACAGAGATTTCTTGGAGACAAGTATAAAGCAGAAGATTACGATAAAACATCTGATATTGTGGAGGTTTGGTTTGATAGCGGTTGTACGCATGCGTTTGTTTTAGAAAAAAGAGAAGATCTTCAATGGCCGGCATCAATGTATTTAGAGGGATCTGATCAGCATAGAGGTTGGTTTCATTCATCACTACTAGAGTCATGCGGAACAAGAGGTAGAGCGCCTTATGAGTCAATTTTATCTCATGGTTTTGTTGTAGATGGTAAAGGTCTTAAAATGTCCAAATCTGTAGGAAATGTTATTGCACCTGAAGATATTTTAAAAAAATATGGAGCTGATATTTTAAGAATATGGGTTGCTTCATCGAATTATGCAGAAGATTTGAGAATTGATTTTTCTATTTTAGATCAACACGCAGATTCTTATAGAAAAATTAGAAATACATTTAGATATTTACTAGGAAACCTTAACGATGATTTTAAAAAAATAGATATTGAAAAATTAGATTTAAAACAATTGCCAGAATTAGAGCAATACATGCTTCATAAAGTTTTTGATTTAAATAAAAATTATAAAAACTATTTTAAATCATATGATTTTCATAACCTATATAAAGAACTTTTAAATTTTTGCACCGTAGATCTCTCAGCTTTTTATTTTGATATTAGGAAAGATACTTTGTATTGCGACTCAAAAGAATCAGCAAAAAGAAAAAGTAGTATAATTGTATTGAATGTTATCCTTGAATCATTACTTAAATGGTTTGCTCCTATACTTTCATTTACTACGGAAGAAATCTTTAAATTAATAAATAAAGATCAAAAAAGTATTCATCTAGAAAAATTTATGGATTTTCCAAAGTTATTAGAAAATAAAAAACTAAATGAAAAATGGATAGAATTAAAAAAAATTAGAGATATTTGCAACATTAGCATTGAAGCTAAAAGGGCCAGTAAAGAAATTGGATCAAGCCTAGAAGCGAATTTATCAATTAATTTGAATGAAAAACTATTTAAAATTACAGAAAATACAAATTTTTCAGAATTATGCATTACATCAGTTGCAAAAGTTCAAAAAACGGAATCGGAAGAAGTAACAGCTGTAACAACAAAAGCTGAAGGAGAGAAATGTGTAGTATGTTGGAAGATTAATAAAAACGGATGTGAAAGACATCCTGTTTAGATATAGATCAAATGTTTAAAATAAACTTTAAGAAAAATTTCATAAATTTAGTTATTGTTTTAGTTGTCTTTATAACAGACAGGGTTTCTAAAATTTATATTCTTAAAATAGCCGAATTAGAAAACAAAGTTGACATTTACTTAACGCCGTACTTAAATATTTATCTTATTTGGAACAAGGGAATTGCATTTGGATTACTTTCTTTCAACGAAGTTTTTATATATAATATAGTTACCTTAATCATAGTTGTGATAACTACTGCAGTGTTAGTAATGATAGTTAAAAATATAGGTATTAAAAGAAACTCATTATTACTAGTTTTTGGAGGCTCACTAGGTAATCTTTTTGATAGAATTTATTATTCAGCTGTTCCAGATTTTATAGATCTTCATATAAATAATTTTCACTGGTTCATTTTTAATGTTGCAGACATATTTATAACATTAGGTATAATATGCCTTATTTTTGCTGAAATATTTAACAATAATAATAATAATAAGAATAATGAAAAAGCTTTTTAGAAATATACTTTGTTTATTTATAATCTCATTGTCTCTCAATGCTTGTCAAAGTGTTAAAGATGGATTGACTGGAAAAAAACAAACAAATCAAGATGAGTTTTTAGTAGAGAAAAAAAATCCTTTAGTTTTACCTCCAGAATTTGATAGCATGCCTGAACCTCAAACAATAGATAATAAAAAAGTAACTAACAGACGAAAAAATAATTTAGAGTCTATCCTGACAAAAGATTTGTCAGTAATAAAAAAAAATTCAACAAGTAAAACTTCCAATAAATCATTAGAGCAAAGTATATTAGAAAAAATTAAAAATAATTAATGTTAACAAAAAATATTAATTTTAAAAATTTCAAATTAAAAAAAAATAATAATGATATTAAAAAGGACCTGAATGTTCTTTTAAAAGAAAATAACTCGATACTTAAATCTTTAGGATCGGACTATAAAAATAGCTATAACAATAAAACTATTTCAAGATTAAAGAAATACTCTCATATAAGAGTTATTGGAATGGGAGGTTCGGCTCTTGGCACAGAGTCAATTTATGACTTTTTGAAAAATAAAATAAAAAAAAATTTTTATTTTACTAACAATCTTCAATCAAAATTAAGTTTTAGAAATAAAAAAATAAAGTATCTAAATCTGATTATTTCAAAATCTGGCAATACACTTGAAACAATATCTAACTCAAATGTAATTATAAAAAATAAAGATAAAAATCTCTTTATTACTGAGAATAAAAAAAGTTACCTATATTTACTAGCTGGGAAATTAAAAGCAGAAATTGTTCATCACAACAATTTTATAGGTGGGAGGTATTCCGTCTTGTCTGAAGTCGGTATGTTGCCAGCCGAACTTATGGGTTTAAATGTGAAAAAATTTAAACAATTAAATAATTTGATTAAAAATAAAAGTTTTATTGAAGCATTAATAGTAAATGTAAATAATACACTTTATTTCTTAAAACAAAAAAAATACAATTCGATTATTCTTAATTATGATGAAAGCTCACATAATTTGTTCAAATGGTATCAGCAGCTAGTAGCAGAAAGTTTAGGTAAGAAAGGAAAAGGTATTTTACCAATAATTTCTTCTATGCCCAAAGATAATCATAGTGTTATGCAATTATACTTAGATGGACCAAAAAATAATTTTTTTACCTTTTTTAATGTAAAAGATAAAAATCCAACTAAAATCGAGAAAAATAAAATTCTTTCTTCTCACGGTTATTTGAGAAACAAAAACTTAAGTCAGATTATTCTAGCTCAAAAATTAGCAACAGAAAAAGTTTTTTTGAATAAAAAGATACCTTTTAGAAGTTTTGAAATTATCAATAGAGATGAAAAAACTTTAGGTGAATTATTTTGTTTCTTTGTTTTAGAAACTATTTTGATAGGTAGGGCTTTAAAAGTTAACCCTTATGACCAACCTTCTGTGGAGCTAATAAAAAAAGAAACCAAAAAAATTCTAATTTAAAAATAATTTCCAAATAATATCCTGGATACTCCATACGTTTTTTCTTCTAATATTCTAAAGTTATTGGGAAGTTCATCTTGTTCCTTTTTGTGTCTATGAATAATAACTATTCCATTATTTTTTAATATTTTTGCATCAATAATATTAGTCAATATCTTATATAAATTTTTTTCTTTATAGGGTGGATCCATAAAGATAATGTCAAATTGACTTTTAAATGTTTTAAAATCTAAAACATTAATTATATCTTTTTCAATTATTAATGAATTGTCTTCATAATTTAGGTTCAAAATATTTTTTCTTAAAACAGGCAAGACATTGTTATAATTTTCCACAAAGGTTAAATTTGATGATCCTCTAGAAAGACATTCCAGTCCGAAAGATCCAACACCTGAAAATAAATCTAAAACATTTGAATTCTCTAATTTAACATTAAATTTATTTGAATGTATGAGTATATTAAATATAGATTCTTTAGTTAAATCTTTAAGTGGTCTTGTGTTCAGATCTTTAGGCTCAAGAATTTTTTTGCCCTTTAAATTTCCAGATATTATTCTCATTCATCTATTACTTTATATCCAATATCTTTACGATAAAAGCCACCATCCCAACTTAATGAATTTATTGAATTAATTATTTTTTTTCTTGCTTCTAAAAAATTTTCAGACACACAAACAAAATTTAAAACCCTTCCGCCTGTTGCATATATTTGTTCATTTACTATGGTTGTGCCAGCATGATAACAGTATTCATTTTTATCAAGTTTAGCTTTATTTAAATTTTTTATTAATATATCTTTTTTAAATTCATCTGGATATCCTTTTGAACACAAAACAATACTAAGGCTTTTTTTATTGTGCCATATTATTTCAATGTCACAAAGTTTTTCATTGCAAACTGACAAAAAGATTTCAAGTAAATCTGTTTTTAATTTTGGTAAAATAGTTTGACATTCAGGATCTCCCATACGAACATTATATTCAATTAAATAAGGTTCATTTTCTAAAATCATTAAGCCTGCATATAAAAAACCTTTATAATTTGTTCCTAATTCTTTAAGACCTTTAATTGTTGGCTCAATTATCTTTGACAAAATCTTTTTATCTAACTCTTCGTTAATTAACCTTGAAGGAGAGTATGCTCCCATACCCCCTGTATTCTTCCCTATATCTCCCTCGCCTACTCTTTTATGATCCTGAGCAGTACCAAATCTTTTGATTGTCTTGCCATCAGTAATGATGAAGTAACTCATTTCTTCACCATTAAGAAACTCTTCAATAAGTATGTTTTCAGCTTTACCAAATTTTCCATTAAAAATTTCAGCTATTGCAAGTTTAGCTTCATCAGCTATTTCACATATATAAACTCCTTTTCCTGAAGCTAATCCATCAGCTTTTATAACTAGAGGGTATTTAGTTTTTTCTATAAATTGATTTGCAGCACTAATATTTTGAAAAATACCAAATTTTGCAGTGGGAATGTTGTATTTTTTACAGAGATTTTTAGTAAAAATTTTAGAGCCCTCAAGTTGAGAGGCGATCTTATTGGGACCAAAAACCATTATATTATGCGTTTCAAGGTAATCTACCATACCATCTACCAAGGGCTGTTCTGGACCGATAATTATTAAATCAATGTTTTTCTGTTTTATAAAATCTCTAATTTCATCAAAATTTCGCAAATCTAATGAAATATTTTCAGCAATTTTTGCTGTGCCAGCATTGCCAGGAAAACAGTATATGTTTTTAATCTTTTTTGAGCTGTTTAATTGATGACAGATAGCATGTTCTCGTCCACCACTTCCTATTATTCCAACTTTCATGTAATGATATATAAACTAAAAATGAATAAAAAATTAGCTAAAATAAAATATTTACCAAATAATTTTAAGATTATTGAAGAAGGTGACCATGTAATCTGCTCTGTATCAGGTAAAATTATTAATTTAGAAGAGCTAAATTACTGGAATGTAGATTTACAAGAACCCTACTATTCATACAAAGAAGCAGGAATAAAAAGAGAGAATAAATAAACGTTTAATTTATTTCCAACGATTATGCGACCATATCCATTGACTAGGATTTTTTAAAATTAACTTTTCAAGTAGAAAATTTAAGTCCAAGGTAATTGAATCGATTGACTCTTCCTCTGAATATTTTAAAGGTTCATGAATAGTCAGTTTAAAATTAACACCAGTAGTTCTTTCAATATAAATGGGTACTATCTTGCACTTAAATTTCTTTACAAACTGCGCAGGAATTGTTGTTGTGAAAGCCTCATGTTTAAAAAAATTAGATTTAATACCCTGAGAAACTCTTTGATCAATCATTAGTGCTATAGATGTATTTTTTTTAAAAAATGAAAGTAATTGTTTGGTACCAGAAATCCCCTTTTTAATTTGATTTTTGCAAATATATTTTTTTCTAATCCTTTCCATTATAAAATTTAAATATTTATTATTAAGTGGTCTATAAACAGCAGCTAGGTTAATGCCAGATTTTTCAATGTGCATAGCCATTAGTTCAAAATTATTAAAATGTCCCGATATGAATATTACAGGTTCATTATTTATCTTTATTCTATCTAGAATTTCTTGACCACTAATTTCAATATAATCTTTAGATTTGGATTTTCTAAAATTTTTTATAAAAATATATTCTGCAAGAATTCTCCCATAATTACTCCACATATTTTTTGAAATTTTTGCAATTTCATTCTGATTGAGATTTGGAAGAGCCTTTAATATATTGGATTTTATAAGATTTTTTGACCTAAATAATGGACCTAAAAAAGATATAATTTTACTAGAAACATACGATGCACACTTTAAACCTAAAATCTTAAATAAAAGAAAAAGAATTAATATTATTAAAAATTGAATAAAATATTTTATAGATTTCATATGTGTAGCTTTAAGTAATTAATGAGTTTTTTTTCATCCTTAATATCAAGTTCTATCTTTAAAAACTTGATGTCATTATTTTTATTTGAGTCAATTTTTACATAGTCCTTTTCAGTAGTTAAAATTTGGGCGTCAAAAATTTTTGCCTGTAATTTTATATGGTCAATATCTTTTTGTGTATAGCTATAATGGTCTGGAAAAATTATTTCGTTAACTATATTTAATTTATTTGTTGTCAAAATTTCTTTGAAGGTTTCAGGATTACCAATACCAGAAAAAATAAGGTATTTTTTATTAATGTTAAATTGGTCGATGTTTACAGGTTTATACCGAGTTTCAAAAATATGAATGTTATTACTGTATTTTTTTATTAAAGATTTTATACTTAAATTGTTATTGTCATTTCCATTAAGAAATACGGCATCATATTTTAAGATGCTTTCAATCTTTTCTCTCAATGGCCCTGCAGGGATTAAGCAACCATTGCCAATCCATTTTATATTGTTAAAACATACAAATTTTAAATCATAACTTATTGACCCGTCTTGTAGTCCATCATCAAAAAGAGCTACTTTCATGCCATCTTTCTCTGCTTCATTAAGTCCTATGTTTCTATTTTTAAAGCAATAAAGTCGTGTTTCCTTTTTCAATAATTCTTGTTCATCAGCGTGATCTTTATAAAATTTTTTGATAGTCGCAGTTTCAATACCTAAATTATTTAGAATTTGATAAATCTTTATCGTCAATGGTGTTTTTGCTGTACCCCCTACATATATATTACCTATGCAAATTTTTTTAATTTTTTTATTAGTTATATTTCTTCTTTTTATTCTGAGATAAAAATTATTTATGATTAAAGGAATTGTTAATGGCAATAAAAGATAGGATATCAAATTTGGCTGCTCATAATCCCAAAATTTTGGTTTTTTAAATTTCATTATTTTTTTATATAAAAATCTACTTCATTTAAAGTTGAGTTCAAAATTTTATTACCAAGATTTTTAATTTTTAACTGTATGTTTTTAGAGTTATTTTTACGGTTCAGCATTTTATCAACCTTAATAACCAATTGATTTAAATTAAGGGTTTTACTGGAGACATTGTATCTATTTAATAGTTTATAAATTTCACTAAAGTTCCATATATTTGGACCATGTAAAATTTTACAACCATATCTGGCTGCCTCAAGTGGGTTTTGGCCTCCATGAGCAATGATAGATCCACCTAAAAAAACTATTTTACAAATTTTAAAGAATGATTTTGTTTGGCCAAAAGAATTTACTAAATATATGTCTGTTTTTTTATCAATTCTTTTTTTTGAATTATGAATATGAATATTTAAATTCAATTTTTTTATTTCATTCGTAATTTCATTGGTTCTATGGATGTGTCTGGGTATTATAATTGTTAGTAAATCTTTATGTTTAACCTTTAGTTTTTGATGAACTTTGGCACAAATTTTCTCCTCTATATTATGAGTGCTTGAGGCACACCATATTTTTTTTGATGAAAAAAAATTTTTTAAATTTTTATTTAAAAAAACCACATTCTTTTCACTTTCTGTAAATTTTAAGTTACCAATAAATTTTATTTTTTTGGCACCTAAGGATTTAAGATATTTTTTTGATTTAAGACTTGAAGATAAGCAGAGGTCAAATTTTTGAAAGAGTGTTTTTGCACTAGAAGAAAAAAATTGCCATCTTTTAAAAGATTTATCAGTTATTCTTGCATTCATTAACATCAATGAAATTTTATTTTTTTTAATATTTGTAATCATTGTTGGCCATATCTCGGAATCAATAAAAATTGCCAATGAAGGCTTCCAATAATTTAAAAATTTTAGTGTGTGATAATTAGTATCTATAGGAAAAAATTGGTGAGTTGTTTTTTTTAGCTTTAAATCTGCTAAAACTTTTGATGAGCTTAACGTGTTGGAAGTAATTAATATTTGCTTTATGTTATTATCATCTTCTAGTTTTTCGATTAAAGGAATTATACTTAATATTTCACCAACACTTGCCCCATGAAACCATATGAGCTTTCCTGTGAGCCTTTTTTTAGTGTACAAACCAAATTTTTCTTTAAATCTTCTTGGATGTTCTTTTTTTCTTAATAATCTGATTAATATAACTAAGGGTGAAAAAACTAAAATTAGATTTAATAATATTCTATAGACAGCAAACATTACACCTTTCGAATTTGCTTTTCATAAAAATTTTTGTAGACAGGTGAATTTAATAGTAGCTGATCATGAGTACCTTCTCCAACAACATTTCCCGAATCTATCACATATATTTTATCTGAATTTAATATAGTAGACAGCCTATGTGCAATAACAATGGTTGTTCTATTTTTTGTTAAAAAACTTAAGGCCTCTTGAATTTTATTTTCTGTTTCTGCATCAAGTGAAGAGGTTGCTTCATCTAAAAGAATTATTTGACTTTTTTTTAGCATTGCTCGAGCGATAGATAATCTTTGTTTTTCACCACCAGATAATCTCGTTCCATTTTCACCAATAATGGTTTCATATTTATTGGGTAGTTTTTCTATAAATTCACTTGCAAATGAATTTTTTGCTGCTTCTTCAATTTCTTTTTGATTAGCATCTAGGTTTGCGTAAGCAATGTTATTTCTAATGGTATCATCAAACAAAGTAGTATCTTGACTAACTAGTGAGATATTTTTTCTTAAAGAATTTATAGTTGATTTATAGATAGACTGATCATCAATCTGAATATCACCTGAAATACTATCATAAAATCTAGGAATTAGGCTTAAGATTGTAGATTTTCCAGCTCCACTATGACCAACAATCGATGTCATTTTACCACCATGCATCTTTAGATTTACAGAATTTAAAACATTATTTAATGATTCTTTTTTATATTTAAAAGTAATGTTTTTAAATTCAATATCGCCATTGTTCAGATTTAATTCTGTATCATTTTTATTTTCAATTAATTCTGATTTTTTATCTATAACCGGTAATATTCTTGCGGCAGCTGAAAGGCCCTGGTTAATTGTTATATTCAAAGTTGCAAGTGATCTCACAGGTTGATAAGCCAGCATCATTGCAGCTAGAAATGAAAAAAAGTTATTGATATCTATTTCATTTTTTACAACAAGTTTTCCAGAATAAAAGATTAATATTGCTATCATAATACCTGTCAGAGTTTCCATTATTGGAGAAGACCTAACGAATACTGTTGCAATTTTCTTTGTCTTTTCTTTCACATCATTTATGAATTTATCTGCTCGCTCATTTTCATATTTTTCTTGTTGAAATATTTTGATCAGTTTGTGGTTTTTAAATATCTCTATTAAATAAGTATTAAGAACACCCGCTCTTAACATTTGTTCAGTTGCAACTTTTCCAATTCTTTTTCCTAAGCTTTTAGCAGCAAGCGAAGCCAAGGGAATCATTATGATTGCTATTAAAGAAAGTTTCCAGTTTTGAAAAAACATCACTGTAAGTAAACCTATTAAAGTTAAACTATCTTTAAATAAAGCCAGTACTGCAGTACTAATTAAATTGGTTATATGAGCAACATCATTAGTTAAAAATGATATAAATTTACCAGTATGTTTGTCATCAATTAATTGTGTATCAGCAGAAATTAAATTATTTAACATATCACACTGTAAATCTTTCCTTACTTCTTCTGAGACTCCTATCATCAGGACCTTTGCTATATACAGTGACAAGCCTTTTGTTGTAAAAGCAATGATAATTAAAATTGGAATAATCACTAATAGGGTTTGATCTTTCTCAATAAATATTTTTTCAATTGCTGGATCTAAAAGATAGGCAATTGCAGAAGTACTACCAGCAACCAATACAGCAAAAAATACTGATATTAATATTTTTTTTATGTGTCTTTTTGTGTATTCAAAAAAAAGTCTTTTTAAAATATCTATTTTTTTCATTAATGTTTTTAAATTTTTCCAATTAAAATATTAAATAAAACAATCGCACCAAGTAGATTGTTACTCTTAAAAATCTTCAAACTATTTTTTGGGTCTTTAAAGTTAAGATTGTAAATTTGATAAAAAAACAAATGTAAAATTGGAAATAATAAAAAAAGATAAAATATTGTACTAAACTTCATAAAAAAACCTACACCAAATAATGACATTATAAAGACTAAGTAACATATTATTAGAAATAATTTCGCATTTTTTTTAAACTTTATTGATGTTGATTTTACCCCTATTATTTCATCATCTTTTATGTCTTGATATCCATATATTGTGTCGAAACCTAGTGTCCAAAATATGGCTCCTGAATAAAATATTATAGCAACTATGTCTATTTGACTTGTAATACAAACCCACCCAAGAATTAAACCATAATTAAAAGTGATACCCAAAAAAAGTTGAGGCCAATATGTGTATCTTTTCATTAAAGGATAGCTAAAAGCCAAAGGCATAGAAATTAACGCTAAAATAATAGTAAAAGTATTAAAATTTAATAAAACTAACAATGCTAAAAAGCATAAAAAAGTTACGTAAATTAATCCAATTTTTATAGATACTTTTTCTGATGCTATAGGTCTATTTTTTGTTCGTGAAACTTTTTTATCAAAATCTTTATCTAAAATATCATTTACTATGCAACCAGCCGAGCGCATTAAAACAGAGCCAAAAAAAAATAAAGTAAGATAAAAAAAATAATCATATAGATCATTTGAAAAATCATATGCAAGTGTTAAACCCCATGCACAAGGCCAGAATAAAAGCATAAAACCAATTGGTTTTTTTAATCTAATTAATTCAATAAAAAAATTTAATTGTTTCATAATTATTTACTTGTAAATAGCAAAGGCTAGTTTCATAATCAAATTGATTCGTATGAATATAGATTACACAGTCACAGCACTTATGTTTCCAGCAATTCCATTGCTAATGAATATTTACAGCAATAGATTTCATTCACTTAGTAAGCTTATTAGGCAACTTCATGACGAACACGTGTATGAAAACCATATTCCACCTGAGTGGAAAAAGCAGTTTATAAATTTAAGCGGAAGAATAGTTTTATTGAAGTGGACGATTATGTTTGCAGCATTTGGTCTATTGTTTAATTTACTAACTGTTTTTGCTCTTTACTTAAATGAGATTTTTGTTGCTAGAATAATTTTTGGTTCTTGTTGCTTGTCAATGATGACTTCAATTGTTGTTTTCTTGAGAGAAATTCATGTTTCAACAAATGCATTAAAGCTACATATGTCGGATATGGATGTTGATCTATATTAATTAGGAATAATTACAGCTGGACCGGTTAATAATCTTGCCTCTAATTCTTGATGAGCTTTCTTAGCATCACTAAGAGAATATTTCTTAAAAATTTCAACTTTAAATTTTCCAGTTAATACAGCATCAAAAACTTTTGTTGCAGATTCAACCAATTCTTCTCTTGTCATTGTATAGTGTGCAATTGATGGACGGGTAAAAAATAAACCTTTTGCATTAATATGTTTTTTAACATCAATGGTATCAACGTAGCCTGATGCATTACCAAAGGCTACCATCATGCCTCTAATTTTTAATGTTTCAATTGATCCGTCAAATGTTTTTATGCCAACACCATCATAGACAACATCAACTCCATTTTTTCCTACAATCTTTTCTACTTC
>MDTF01018942.1_pt1 | contig 12168 bp, 9 predicted proteins | sample 811191 | NCBI WGS metagenome assembly MDTF01 (sample SAMN05326649, study PRJNA326480) | marine metagenome | isolation source: seawater | place: Southern Ocean | collected 2011
CTCATCAATAATTCCTTTGTAATTTTTTATTAAATTGTATTAAACATATCAGAACACGCTATTTCAATAATATAATATAAAACAATAACAGTTATGCATTTAATACATACATACAATCTAGAATTGAAATGAAAGAAGCAGAAACGAAAGATATTTTTTTTTTATTACTTTTAGGTGCAATATGGGGATCATCTTTTTTTAATATAAAAATAGCAACATATTCGTACGAACCTTTTACCTTAGCTCTAATTAGGGTAATTTTAGCTACAGTTACTATGCTAATTGTTTCATCTTTCTATAAAATTAAAATTTATGCTTTTTCTAAAAATTGGAAAATTTACGCTATAGTAGGTCTTTGCAATATTACTATTCCCTTTTCACTAATAGCAATTGGAACAAATAAAATAGACAGTTATTTAGCAGCAATGTTAATGAGCACAACGCCAATAACCGGTTCAATCTTGGCTCATTTTTTTACTAGAAACGAAAAAATAACATTCTTAAAATCATTCGGTATTATCTTGGGATTTGCTGGAATTTTGCTTTTATTTTTTGACAAATTAATAATCAACGATAGTAATTATTTATTTGTATTGATTATTTTACTTGGGTCAACTTTTTACTCAATCTCAGGAATTCTTATTTTAAAAAAATTAAAAAAATCTGGAAATCTAAACGTAACTACTTCAACATTAATTTGGTCAGTTATTACTTTGCTTCCTCTTTCTTTTATATTTGAAAGTCCATTTAAATCGATACCTACGCTGGAGTCCACATTATCACTAATTTACTTAGGAGTAGTCGCGACAGGCTTTGCATGGTGGCTACGGTTTAAAATACTCTCAAAAAATGGAATTGTGTTTCAAACACAAGTAGCTTATTTAATACCTATATTTGGTGTGATATTTGGAGCGTTAATTTTAAATGAACAGATTACTTGGAAAGTTTTAGTATCACTTATAATCATAATGTCAGGCATTTACATAGTAAAAAAATATAATAAATAAATGTTAGAATTTAATTTAAATTTTTTTATTATTTTTTCTTTAATAAGTTTTGTTTTGACTTTTTTAATTGCAAAATATTCAAAGATATTTTTTTTTGATTCTCTTTTAGATAAAGATTTTTTAAAACCCCAAGCATTTCACAAAGAACCAATCGGTAGGGTTGGTGGTATTACAATACTGTTTTTATTTTCTTTATTTATTTTATTTTATTTTTTAGTATCCGGTGTATTTCTAAAAGATTATTTTACAGTTTCTCTACTATTATTTTTTTTGGGTTTCTTAGATGATGTAAAAATTAAAATTAAACCAAATATTCGTTTAATTTTAATGCTTAGTTTGTTAGTATTTTGTATTTATATTTTCTCAATTCAAGTTCCTAAATCTGGCTTAGAATTTTTAAATTTATGGTTAGAAAATAATATATTTCAAATGTGCTTTGTATTATTATGTTTTTTATTTGTTGTTAACGGAGCTAACTTAGTTGATGGTTTTAATGGACTTCTAGCTATTCATTTTTTGATAATAAATTCTATTTTTTTAATAATAAATTTATCCAATCAAAATGAAAATATTTCAATTATTTTATTTACACAGATTATAATTGTATTATCATTTTTATTATTCAATTTTCCAAAAGCTAAAATATTTTTAGGAGATAGTGGGTCTTATTTACTTGGTGTTTTGATTGCTTTAAATACTATTAAAACATACGAATTAAATTTAAATATATCTCCTTTTTTTTATGCATCAGTTTTATTTTATTTTTTTTATGAAGTTTTTTTTTCGTTTATTAGAAAATCTTTAAAAAAAAAATCTCCCCTGATGCCTGATAATTCTCATTTGCATATGTTGCTTTACAAACTATTAAAAAGATCAAAAAATTTTTCTAATGCTAACTGTGTGACTGGTTTTTTAATTAATGTTATTTACTTTATCTTTATAATCCCAACAATTTATTTTCAAGGCAATGGAATTTTTTGTAGATACTATTTCTTTTTTTTAATTTTTTTTTATACTGCTATTTATTATTTCTTATCTAATTTGAAAAAAAATGAAAATATTTGATTGTATAACATATTTTGATGAACCTTTATTGTTCGAACTAAGACTGCATATATTAAATGATTATGTAGATGAGTTTGTTGTTTGTGAAGCAACATATACTCACAGTGGTGAAAAAAAAAAAATTAATTTTAATAAAAATGATTATCCAAATTTTAAAAAAAAAATAACTCATATTATTGTAGACAACCAGCCAAATGATTTATTCGAAATCAATGAAGCCAACAAGTCTGAAAACTCTCTTTTTAGGCTTAATGCAGCAAAAAGAATTCAGAAGCAAAGAAATCAAATAGCTCTTCATTTTGATAAATATAACTCAAATGACTGGGTAATATATAGTGACAGCGATGAAATACCTGATTTATCAAAAATTAATTTAAGGGAATCTAAAAAAAAAATAATTTTATTCAATCAAAAAGTTTTTCACTACAAATTTAATTTAATTTTAAATTCCTATAATTGGTATGGCTCAAAAGCATGTAAACTTAAAAATTTAAAATCTATTTCTAATTTGAGGGACATTAAGACAAAAAAATATAGATGGTGGAGAATTGATACAATTTTTAAAAACAATAAATTTATAAACTTACAGGTTGTTGATGAAGGTGGCTGGCATTTTACAGAACTTAAAAATGCAAAAGATATATATTTTAAACACAAAAATGACGAGCATCATGATGAATTTGACCTAACAACCATTAATGAAAACGACATAGAAGATATGATTAAAAATATGTATATACCCTATGATCATAACGCAGATAAAAGAGATTTAAATAAAAAATGGAACAAAACTAACAGAATATACTTAACTAAAATTAACGATAACAAATTACCAAAATATTTGATAAAGAACAAAAATAAATATTTAGAATGGTTTGCTTAAAGTGGGCAAGTGGCGGAATTGGTATACGCGCTAGTCTTAGGAACTAGTACCGTAAGGTTTAAGAGTTCGAGTCTCTTCTTGCCCACCAAGAAAATTATATGAAAGTAGAAGTAAAAAATAAAAAAGGCTTAACATCAGTTTTATCAATAACTATTGACAAGAAAATAATTAAAGAAAAACTCGATAAAAAATTGCTAGAACTCCAATCGGAAGTTAACCTCAAAGGTTTTAGGCCAGGTAAAGTTCCTGCAGCAGTAATTAAAAGTCAGTATGGTAAAGCTATTTATGGAGAGGTCATTGACAAAATTCTGCACGAAAGTTCCAATGAAGCTTTACAGGAAAAAAAAATAAAAGCGGCAGGACAACCTAAAATAGACCTAAAGACATTTGGGGAAGGTAAAGATCTTAATTACACAATAGAGGTTGATTCTTTACCTGGAGTAGAACTTGTTAATTTTGATAAATTTTCTGCTAATGAATATTCATTAAAAATTGAAAATAAATTAATAGAAGAAAAAATAAAAGAGATAGCAAAAAATAATAAAACTTTTTCTGACAAAAGTGAAAAATCTGAAAAAGGAGACTTAGTAATATTTGATTATAGCGCTTCCGTTAATGAAAAAAAATTTGAAGGAAGTGAAGGTAAAAATACAAAACTAGTTGTTGGGGAGGATCTTTTTCTCAAAGGCTTTGACGTAGAATTGATTGGAGTTATAAAAAAAGAAAATAAAACTATAGAGGTAAATTTGCCAGAAAACTATCCCAATAAAGAATTAGCAAATAAAAAAGCTAAATTTGAATGTAAAATTATAAATGTTCAAAAGCCCAATGAAACAAAAATAGATGACTCGTTTGCGAAAAATATGGGTGCAAAAGATTTGACTGACCTTAAATTGTTAATAGAAAAACAAATATCTGCTCAACATAAACAGTCGCTAGACTTAATTACAAAAAAAGAAATCTTAGACCAAATAGAAAAACTTCATAAAATTGAATTACCTAAAAATCTTGTTAATCAAGAAATTCATTCAATGACACATCACCTTAAAAAAGAAGAAATAGAAAAAAATAAATCTAAAAATTTAAAAATAGCAGAATCAAGAATTAAATTAGGCTTAATATTAAATGAGTATGGTGAAAAAAATAATATTAAAGTATTGGACGATGAAGTTAAAGCGGAAGTTCAAAAACAAATTAAAGGAATGCCAGGTCAAGAAAAAATGGTTTTAGACTATTATCAAAAAAATCCTTCTGCTACACAAAATCTAAAAGGTGCTTTATACGAAGAAAAAATTATGAATTTATTTAAATCTAAAATAAATTTAAAAAAGAAACATATTACAATTACTGAGGCCGAAAAAATAATTTCTGTTTTTAACAAACTGTCAAAAGATTCATCAGCGGAACCTGACGATCAAAATCATGAAAAAGAAATTAAAGATAATAAAGAAAAAATAACTAGTAAATCTCCCTCTAATATTAAGAAAAAAATAAAAAAAGTTAGCAAAAAGTAATCTTAAGTTATATAAATTTCTCTATGAGTCGAATCGAAGAACAGATGAATAATCTTATTCCGATGGTTGTTGAGCAAACAAGCAAAGGCGAGAGAGCTTATGATATTTATTCTAGACTATTAAAAGAGAGAATTGTTTTTCTAGTGGGGCCGGTAAACGATAATCTTGCTTCTTTAGTTACAGCTCAACTTTTATTTCTTGAATCAGAAGATCCAAAAAAAGAAATTTATTTTTATATCAATAGTCCTGGCGGTTTAGTTACAGCAGGTTTAGGAATTTATGACACAATGCAATATATCAATTCTCCAGTGTCCACGTTATGTATAGGTCAGGCTTCATCAATGGGCTCATTTCTTTTATCTGCAGGCGAAAAAGGAAAAAGATTTTCATTACCTAATTCAAGGATTATGGTTCATCAGCCATCTGCTGGCTTCCAAGGTCAAGCAACCGATATTCAAATACATGCAAAAGAAATTTTATTATTAAAAGATAGACTCAATAAAATTTACGCAAAACATACTGGAAAATCAGTTGAAGAGATTTCTTCTGCTCTAGAAAGAGATAATTTTATGACACCAGAAGAAGCTAAAAAATTTGGTTTAATAGATTCCGTGGTAGAAAAAAGAAAATAGTACACAATATCTAGCTCTCTACACAACTTGTACTTGCTATCAAGATTCACGTAATTTACAAATAAGCATTGATTCGTTATGTCAGAAAAAAATAATAAAAATATTCTTTATTGCTCTTTTTGCGGTAAGAGCCAGCACGAAGTTAGAAAACTGATCGCAGGACCTACTGTGTTTATTTGTGATGAGTGCGTGGAGCTCTGCATGGATATAATTAAAGAAGAAAACAAAAGCTCTACAATTAAACACCAAGATGGAGTTCCAACTCCTAAAGAAATTTGTACTGTGTTAGATGAACACGTTATTGGTCAAAAAATTGCAAAAGAAGTTTTGTCAGTCGCAGTTCACAATCATTATAAAAGATTAAATCATGACAACAAAAACAACAACGAAGTTGAACTTTCTAAATCAAACATACTTTTAGTTGGGCCGACAGGCTGCGGAAAAACTCTTTTAGCTCAAACTCTGGCAAGAATTTTAGATGTGCCATTTACTATGGCCGACGCAACTACGTTAACAGAAGCTGGATATGTAGGAGAAGACGTAGAAAATATTATTTTAAAATTATTACAAGCAGCAGATTACAATGTTGAAAAAGCTCAAAGAGGAATAGTTTACATAGATGAAGTAGATAAAATTAGTAGAAAGTCTGAAAACCCTTCTATCACTAGAGATGTATCAGGCGAAGGCGTGCAACAAGCTCTTTTAAAAATCATGGAAGGAACAGTAGCTAGCGTACCTCCTCAAGGTGGAAGAAAACATCCCCAACAAGAATTTTTACAAGTAGACACAACTAACATTCTTTTTATTTGCGGTGGAGCTTTTGCTGGTTTAGATAAAATAATTGGCATGAGAGGTAAAGGTACATCCATAGGTTTTGGTGCAAAAGTTAACAGTAAAGAAGATAGAAAATTACTGGAGACTTTAAAAGATTTAGAACCCGAAGACTTAATTAAGTATGGTTTAATTCCAGAGTTTATTGGAAGGATGCCAATTATTGCCACCTTAGATAATTTAGATGAAAAATCTTTAATAAAAATTTTAAAAGAGCCAAAAAATGCTTTGACGAAACAGTATCAAAAATTATTTGAATATGAAAATGTTCAATTAGAATTTAAAGAGGATGCCTTAATAGAAATAGCAAAAAAAGCTATTAGTAAAAAAACAGGAGCAAGAGGGTTAAGGTCAATTTTAGAAAGCATTTTGTTAAAAACAATGTTTGAACTTCCTGAAAAAGAAAACGTAGATAAAGTTACAGTTGATAAGGCCTCTGTTGTCAGTGACGCAGATCCTATTGTCACATATGGCAAAAAACAATCAACATCTGTAGCTTAATATTTAAATAACATCCTTGATATTACAATATTAAGTACCATATAAATATTCTATGGGAATAATAAATTTAAAACCTCTTTTACCATTGAGAGATATAGTCGTGTTTCCTTCTATGGTCGTCCCGCTTTTTGTAGGTAGAGAAAAGTCTATTAAAGCGCTTCAAGAAGTAATGAAAACTGATAAATCAATTGTATTAGTTTCACAAAAAAATTCAGAAATTGACGAGCCAGAAAATAAAGATATTTACAGCTTCGGATGTTTAAGTAAGGTTTTACAACTACTTAAGCTACCAGATGGAACTGTTAAAGTTTTAGTAGAAGGAGAAAAAAGAGTAAAAATTAACGAGATAAAAAAAGCGGACACAAAATTTTTAAGTTGTAGCATAGAAATTATAGAAGATACCAATAAAACCAAAGATTCAGAACTTTTTGCTTTAAGCTTAGTCAAAAAATTTGAAAAACTTTTAATCTTAAATAAAAGAGATTTATCAGACTCCATCAACGGTATAAAAAAACTTAAAGACCCAGGTCAAATAGCAGACAACATCGCCTCAAATTTAAATTTACAAATTTTTGAAAAACAAGAATTGTTAGAAATTATTGATTTAAGAAAAAGATTAGAAAAAATTAATGAATTAGTAGAAAAAGAAACAAGTGTAATTTCAGTAGAAAAAAAAATCAGAGGTAGGGTTAAAAATCAAATGGAAAAAACACAAAGAGAATATTATTTAAACGAACAACTCAAAGCCATTCAAAAAGAATTAGGTGAAATAGATGAGGGCAAAGATGAGGTAGCAGGAATAAACAAAGCTATACTAAAAGCCAAGATGCCAAAATTAGCCTTAGAAAAATGCATGAGTGAATTAAAAAAATTAAAATCTATGAGTCCCATGTCCGCTGAAGCAACGGTCGTAAGAAATTATTTAGATTGGATGACAGAGCTACCTTGGTCAAATAAAAGTAAAATAAATAATGATTTAAAAAATGCTCAACAAATTTTAGATGAAGATCATTTCGGACTTGATAAAGTTAAAGAAAGAATTATAGAATTTTTAGCTGTCCAAAAAAGAATTCAAAAATTAAAAGGACCTATCCTTTGTTTAGTTGGACCTCCTGGGGTTGGAAAAACTTCTTTAGGTAAATCTATAGCAAAAGCAACAGGAAGAAAATTTATCAGAATATCTTTAGGTGGCATTAGAGATGAAGCAGAAATAAGAGGCCATAGAAGAACCTACATCGGTTCTTTGCCAGGAAAAATTATTCAAATGATGAAAAAAGCTGGTACAAAAAATCCACTATTTCTATTAGATGAAATAGATAAAGTAGGAAACGATTATAGAGGTGACCCTTCGTCAGCATTACTTGAAGCTTTAGATCCCGAGCAAAATAAAGAGTTTAACGATCATTATCTAGAAGTTGATTACGATCTTTCTGACGTAATGTTTGTTACAACAGCCAACACATTAAATATTTTACCACCACTACTAGATCGTATGGAAGTTATTAGAATTCCTGGCTACACTGAAGATGAGAAAGTTAATATTTCACAAAAATATTTAATTCCTAAACAGAGTGAAAACAATGGATTAAAAAAAGATGAATGGAAAATTGATGAGTTAATTAATAGAAAAATTATCAGACATTACACTAGGGAATCTGGAGTTAGAAATTTAGAGAGAGAAATATCAAAAATCGCGAGAAAAGTTGTTAAAAAAATTGATGGAAACGAGAAGACAAGCAAGCTTATCACGGAGACAGATTTATCAAATTATCTAGGTATAGAAAAATTTAACTATGGTGAAATTGAAGAATACAATCGCACAGGTGTAGTTACAGGATTAGCCTGGACTGAAGTTGGCGGTGAAATATTAAAAATCGAAACTGTTGTAATGCCAGGCAAAGGTAAAATGGAAATAACAGGTCAATTGGGTGACGTGATGCAAGAGTCTATTAAAGCTGCAAAATCATATATTAGATCTAAATCACTAGATTACGGAATTATTCCACCAATTTTTGATAAAAAAGATTTTCACGTGCATGTACCCGAAGGCGCAACACCCAAAGACGGGCCTTCTGCTGGAGTTGGAATGGTCACGTCTATAGTTTCTGCCATCACAGAGATACCGGTTGATAAAAATATAGCAATGACAGGTGAAATTACTTTAAGAGGCCTCGTTTTACCTATAGGAGGTTTGAAAGAAAAATTACTTGCTGCTCATAGAGCTGGAATTAAAAAAGTGTTAATACCATTCGAAAATAAAAAAGATCTAGTTGAAATACCTGAAATTATTAAAAAAAATATTGAAATCATTTGCGTTAAAAATGTTGATGAAGTTTTAAAACACGCTCTTACAAAAGAATTAAAAAGAATTGAATGGGTAGAAGTTGAAAAAGTTTCCAAAACATCTGGACAGGCAACGATTGGCAGCACACATTAGTAGTTTTTTTTAAATAAAATTATAAATATTTATAAATTTTGCCGATTAAATTCGTATTTTTAAAATGAAAAAAAAAATTATAATAACTGGAGGTCTCGGTTATATAGGTACAGAGTTATGTAAACTTTACTCTGGTGTGAGTTGGAACAATCAAATAACAGTAATAGACAATAGATTTATATCTGAAAGAGTTAATCAGTTAAGAAATTGGAACATGGATTTTATTTATGGAGACATTCTAAATAAAGAATTAATAAAAAAATATTTTAAAGATGCTGATGTTGTACATCATCTTGCTGGTATAACAGACGTGCCAAGAACAAAATCTGAAGGCAGCAAAGAAAATGATAAAAAAATTAAATTAGTAGCAGAAGAAGGAACACAAAATATACTTGATGCTATTAATGACAATTGTAAAATAATTTTTCCATCAACTCATGTTGTTTATGAAGGAATTGAGAAAGTAAAAAATAACATATCTGAAGAAGAAGATTTAAAACCTTTACTTTCTTATTCGTCTTCCAAGGCAATTAATGAAAAACAGTTAAAAGATTCAGGAAAAAATTACATAATTTTGAGACTGGGCTCAGTCTACGGTTACTCTACAGAAACTACGCGTGTTGATATAATGCCAAATTTATTTTCAAAAATAGCTTCACAAAACGGAACCATAAAACTTTTTGCAGGAGGGAGACAAATCAAAAGTTTAGTCCCATTAATCGATGTTGCCAGATGTTTTAAAAATATGGAAGAAAGAGAAGATATTTCATCAGAAACATTTAACCTAACAAAAGAAACTGCAACCGTAAAAGAAGTTGCTGAAATATGTAAAAAATATAATCCAAATGTAACTCTGAAAGAGACCAATGATGAGGTGCCTAACCTTGGATTTTCACTTTCAAATAAAAAAATTTTAAGCACCGGTTTTAAATTTTTATACAGCTTAGAACAAAGTATTAAAGATATGATTTCTAAGTGGTCTAAACAAAATTTAATTAAGGAGCTAGAACATGTAAGAGATGGAGACAACGAATATGTTGATGTAAGAGGTAAAATTAGCAACCATGAATTAACTGAACCGATTAATTTAATAGGATTGATAGCCTCAAAAAAAGGAACAATTAGAGCTAATCACTATCACCCGCAACAAGAACAAAAATGTTTATTTACCAAAGGGCAGATAATAGAAATATTTCAAGATGTTCTTAATCAAAATTCTCCTAAGATTACACAAGTAGTAAATGAAGGTCAGTTATCTATTATTAAACCAAATGTAGCGCATACAATGGTTTTTACAAAAGATACAACATTTTTAAACTTAGTAAGAGGAGAAAGAGAACATGATAATTACGGCATTACGCACACCATAAAGCACGTCTTTGTAGATGAAGAAGAAAAAAAACTGCTATTAAGCTGCTATAAATTTGAGTGCAGATCTTGTGGAAACACTAATTTAAAAAGAGTTATTTCTTTAGGGTATCAACCTCTTGCAAATAATTTATTAAATAAAAAAGATGAAAAACATGAGCTTTATCCGCTTGAAATGAATTACTGTCCAAAATGTCATAATTGTCAATTATCAGTTGCTGTAGATCCAAAAAAAATGTTTTCTAACTATTTATACACCTCATCTACATCATCATCTTTCCAAAATCATTTTATCAAGGCTGCAAAAAATTATGTCAAACAATTAAAGTTAAAATCAAATAAATCTTATATTATTGATATTGGAAGCAACGACGGCGTAGCTTTAAAACCTTTTAAAGACATGGGTTTTAAAAAAATATTAGGAGTAGAACCTGCTAAAAATTTAGCAAAATTTGCGAACAAGAATAAGATTAAGACCTTCAATGGTTATCTTGAAAGAAAAAATTTAAAAAAAATTAAAGGAAATGCAGATTTAATTTTAGCATCTAATGTATTTGCTCATTCAGACAAATTAAAAGAAATGGCAGAGTGCATGCTAGAACTGTTAAATAAAAATGGTACAATTATTATTGAAGTTCAATATTTATTGAATACCCTGCAAGATTTAACTTTTGATAATATTTATCATGAACATTACAATTATTGGTCTTTAACTTCTTTGGTTAATTTCTTTAAGCAATTTAATTCTACTATTTTTAAAGTTCAAAAGATTAATACCCACGGAGGATCCATAAGAATATATATAAAAAAAGGAAAAAAAATAAAAACTGAGAATAATGTTAAAACATTGCTCGATGAAGAAGAAAATTTTGGAATAAAAAAATATAAAACCTATCAAGACTTTGGTGAAAAAATAAATAAATTAAAAGAAAATGTAATCAAAAATATTAATAATCTAAAAAAAAATAATAAAAAAATCATAGGATTTGGAGCTCCTGCTAAAGCAACAACCGCTCTTAATTTTTTTGGAATATCTCATCAAATAAATTTTATTATTGAAGACAATAAACTAAAACACAATAAATTTATTCCAGGTGTTTTAATCCCAATAAAAACAAAAAAAAACTTAAAAGAAAAAAATATTTTAATTTTAGTTTTGGCTTGGAATTTTTATAATGAAATTAAAAAAAATAACTTAAATTTAAGCAATAAGTTTGTTAACATAAAAGATCTTGAAAAATAATTTAATTTAAGATTAATTTATAAGATTAGAAATTTTTATTTTTATAATATTAAAAACTTGGTATAAATTGTTTACGTAAGGTTCTACAAAAGGATACTTTAAAATAATGCTATCTTTTAATAAATTTAAAATACCAAAAAGAGTAATTATAAAAACGTTAATTATGAGCAAATAACTAAAAAAATTAAAACTTTTTTTCGTATTTTTATTTATTTCTTTACCACCTAATGATTTTTTAATTACTAAGCCATGTTTTTTTCTCAGGTATTCTTCAGAATATAAGTTTACTTCTCTCTTTTTTTTTTTAGATAAAGTTTTTATTCTGTTTACCTTTTTGGCTTGTATTACTTTAGGTGCTTCTTCTCTTTCAAATTCTTTTATTAATTTTTCTTTAATTGGATATTGTGTCCATTTATTTCCACAAGAGCCACATTGTAGTAGTCTGCCAGCCTCCGTTACAGCAGAGTCAGGCACCTTAAATTTTTTTTGACAAGCAATACAATTAACTAACATATATTAACTTTTTATTAAAAGTTCGCATAAATAGCAAATGCACTTTTATTTTTTACATTGTTATGTTTTTATTGTATATGTCGGGTCTATTTATTAAGGGCGGTTAGCTCAGTTGGTAGAGCATCTCGTTTACACCGAGAGGGTCATAGGTTCGAGTCCTTTACCGCCCACCAA
>MDTF01018695.1_pt1 | contig 12163 bp, 11 predicted proteins | sample 811191 | NCBI WGS metagenome assembly MDTF01 (sample SAMN05326649, study PRJNA326480) | marine metagenome | isolation source: seawater | place: Southern Ocean | collected 2011
GAAGTTCCAGTAACAGAATTTAGAAAAGAATGTAGAGCTTTTGCAAAAAAATGGATTGAAGTTCACAAAACACAATTTAAGAGACTGGGTGTTATTGGAGATTGGGAAAATCATTATACTACTATGAGTTTTGGTGCTGAGGCACAAATAGTAAGAGAATTAGGTAAATTTTTAAAAGAAGGGAGTCTTTACAAAGGATTCAAACCAGTTCTTTGGTCTACTGTAGAAAAGACAGCATTAGCAGACGCCGAAGTTGAATATCAAGATCACAAATCAGATACAATCTATGCTGCTTTTTCAGTTACAAAATCTAACATAAAAGAATTAGAAGGAACGGATGTTGTTATATGGACAACGACGCCTTGGACAATACCTGCCAATAAAGCTTTAGCCTATAATGAGGCCTTAGATTATTTAATAATTCAAGTAGATGACGATGGAGACTTTAAAAATAAAAAAATAGTAATTGCAGAAGCGTTATTAGAATCGGTCATTAAGAACTGTAATATTAAAAACTATAAAGAGGTTAAAAAATTTAAAGGAAAAGAATTCAAAGATACAATCTGTAGTCATCCATTTTTAGAACTTGGTTATAATTATGAAATTCCAATGCTTGAAGCAAGATTTGTAACAACGGAACAAGGGACTGGTATTGTTCACTGTGCACCCAGTCATGGTCCGGATGATTTTAACCTTTGTTTAAAACATGGTATTAAAGCAATTGAGACTGTTGACGGAGATGGAAAGTATACAAAAAATCTTCCTACATTTGAGGGAATACATATTTTCAAAGCAAACCCAATTGTAATCGAAAAATTAAAAAAACAAAAAAAATTACTCTCAAGTGGTGAGCTAATTCATTCATACCCACATTCATGGAGGTCAAAAGCTCCACTAGTACATAGAGCAACACCCCAGTGGTTTATTTCTATGGAAAGCCATGGACTTAGAAAAAAAGCACTAAAAGCTCTTGATGACACCACATTTTACCCAAGTAAAGGAAGAGAAAGAATAAAAGCAATGATTGAAACTAGACCCGATTGGTGTGTTTCAAGACAAAGGGTTTGGGGAGTTCCATTGCCAATATTTGTTCACAAAATCACAAAGGAAATTTTAGTAGATGATGAGGTGAATGAAAATATTGCAAATATTTATGAAAAAGAAGGTTCTGATTGCTGGTTTTCTGATGACCCACAAAGATTTTTAGGGGAAAAGTATAAGGCAGAGGATTATAATAAAACTAGTGACATTGTTGAAGTTTGGTTTGATAGCGGATGCACACATGCATTTGTTTTGGAAAAAAGAGAAGATCTTCAATGGCCAGCCTCGATGTACCTAGAGGGATCAGACCAACACAGAGGTTGGTTTCATTCATCATTATTAGAATCGTGTGGAACTAGAGGTAGAGCTCCATATGAATCAATTTTATCTCATGGCTTCGTTGTAGATGGTAAAGGTCTAAAAATGTCTAAATCTGTAGGAAATGTTATTGCACCTGAGGATATTTTGAAAAAATATGGAGCTGATATCTTAAGAATATGGGTAGCTTCATCAAATTATGCTGAAGACTTAAGAATTGATTTTTCTATTTTAGAACAGCATGCTGAATCTTATAGAAAAATTAGAAATACATTTAGGTACTTACTAGGAAATCTTAATGATAATTTTCAAAAAATTGATTTTGAGAAATTAAACATAAGTCAATTACCTGAATTAGAACAATATATGCTTCATAGAATTTTTGATTTAAATAAAAATTATAGGAACTATTTTAAATCGTATGATTTTCATAATCTTTATAAAGAACTCTTAAATTTTTGCACAGTTGATCTGTCAGCATTTTATTTTGATATAAGAAAAGACACTTTATACTGTGATCCTAAAAATTCTGAAAAAAGAAAGAACACTATAATTGTGCTAAATATAATTCTTGAATCTTTGGTAAAGTGGTTCGCTCCTATCCTTTCATTTACGACAGAGGAAATTTTTACATTAATAAATAAAAATGAAAAAAGTATTCATCTAGAGACATTTATGAATTTTCCTCAATCATTTAACAATATAGAATTGAATAAAAAATGGACTGAATTAAAAAAAGTTCGAGATATTTGTAACATAAGCATTGAAGCTAAAAGAGCTACTAAAGAAATAGGATCAAGTTTAGAGGCTAATTTGAAGATAAATTTAAACAAAAATCTATTTAAAATTTCCAGCAATGTGGATTTTTCTGAACTATGTATCACATCTGGAGCGGTAGTAGAGCAATCTGATTCAGATGAAGTGTTAGTAGAGACTATAAAAGCTGAAGGTAATAAGTGTCCAGTTTGTTGGAAAATAAATAAAGAAAAATGCTTAAAGCATGAAATCTAAAATAATGGAAATAATAAAAAATAATTTAAAAACATTTTTATTAACTTCTGCTATTATATTGGGAATTTTTTTAGTTGATAGAACAACCAAGATTTATATTATTAACTTAGCTGAATTAAAGAATATAGATATTTATATAACAGAATACCTAAATTTCTATTTGGTATGGAATCAGGGAATTTCATTTGGATTATTTTCTACAGATCATAATTTTATGTACAAGCTGATAACAACAATAATTATTATTATTATTATTATTTTAATAATTATGTTGATAAAAGAATATAGCAAAGTCAAAAGGTATGGATTTATAGTAGTTCTGGGTGGGGCTTTTGGCAATTTATTTGATAGAATGTATTATTTAGCGGTCCCTGACTTTATAGACTTTCATATAGGAGACTTTCACTGGTTTATTTTTAATGTTGCAGATATATTTATTACCATGGGAGTGATTTGCCTTATTTATGCTGAAATATTTATTACAATAAAAAAATGATAATATTAAAAAAATATAAGATATTTTTATGTGTTATTTTTTTTCTAACTGGGTGTGGTCAGGTTATTGAGGGCATTAGTTTGAAGAAAAAAGATAGCTCAGATCAGTTTTTAATTCAAAAAAAAGACCCATTAATTCTCCCACCAAATTTTGAAAAATTACCTGACCCCATAAACAATGAAGAGGTCGTACAAAAAGATGATAATTTTGATATAAAAAATATTTTAGGTAAAACATCTGTAAAAAATGAGACGGATTCAAAGAGTAAGAAAAAAAACGTATCCATAGAAGAGGAAATTTTAAAAAAAATTAATAAAGATTAATGTTAACTAAAAAAATTAACTTTAAGAATTTTAAGATAAAAAAATTTAGTAAAATTATTAATAAAGATCTAAAGTTATTATTAAGGGAAGACAACCCTATTATCAAATCTTTATCAAAATCATACAAATACAGCTATACAAAAAAAACTATATCCAACCTAAAAAAATATTTAGAATTAAGAATAATTGGAATGGGTGGATCTACACTTGGTACAGAGTCAATTTATTTTTTTCTAAAACATAAAATAAAAAAAAATTTTTATTTTATCAATAACCTTAGATCAGTTAATACACTTCCAAAAAAAAACCTTTGTAACTTAATTATTTCAAAATCTGGAAATACATTGGAAACTATATCAAATGTAAATATTTTAATTAAAAAAAATCAAAAAAATCTATTTATAACTGAAGATAAGAGCAGTTATTTAAATTTATTAGCCCAAGAGCTAAAGTCTGAAATAATTCATCATAATAATTTTATAGGAGGGCGTTATTCAGTTTTATCTGAAGTTGGTATGTTACCAGCAGAATTAATGGGTCTAAATATAAAAAAATTTAAACAGTTAAATAATTTAATTAAGAATAAACAGTTTATTAAATCTTTAGTTATAAACGTAAATAACATTCTTCATTTTTCCAAAAAAAAAAAATTTAACTCAATAATTTTAAATTATGACGAACAATCAGAAAGCTTATTCAAATGGTACCAACAACTTGTCGCTGAAAGTTTGGGTAAAGATAAACAGGGGATTTTACCAACAATCTCAACTATGCCCAAAGATAATCATAGCCTTATGCAGCTGTATTTAGATGGGCCAAAAAACAATTTTTTTACATTTTTTTTTGTAAAAGAAAAAAATACTAGTAAAATAATTAATAAAAATATTCTTTCTTCACATGCCTATTTAAAAAATAAAAGTATAAATAATATAAGGTTGTCTCAAAAATTAGCTACTGAAAAAGTATTTTCAAAAAAAAATATACCCTTTAGAAGTTTTGAAATTTTAAATAGAGATGAAAAAATACTTGGTGAATTATTTTGCTTTTTTATTTTGGAGACCATACTTGTGGGCAGAGCTTTAAATATTAACCCGTATAATCAACCATCTGTAGAATTAATAAAAAAAGAAACAAAAAATTTTTTAATTTAAAATCTGCCAAAAATAATTTTTGAAATTCCATAGATTTTTTTTTCTATAATTTTAAATTGATTTGGCAAATCATCCTCCTCTTTTTTATGGCGATGAATAATAATAATTCCATTTTTATTTAAGATTTCAGAAATATTAATTTCATTTAATAGTTTATTAAGATTTTTCTCTTTAAATGGAGGATCTATAAATATTATATCAAATTGTGAATTTAAATTTTTGAATATTAATTGATTAAATATATCGGTTTCAATTACTGAAGAAAAGTTCGAGTAATTAAGGTTATTAATATTTTTCTTTAGAATTGACAAAACTTCTTCATAATTTTCAATAAATATTACAAATGCTGCTTTTCTAGATAGACACTCTATACCAAAAGAACCCACTCCAGAAAATAGATCTAAGATTAAGGATTTTTCCAATTTAACACTAAACTTTTTTGAATGTTGGATGATATTGAATATGGATTCTTTTGCCAAATCTTTGAGAGGTCTAGTAAGTTTATCTTTTGGTTGAAGAATTTTTTTGCCCTTACGTTCTCCTGAAATTATTCTCATTCTTTGATTACTTTGTAACCTATATCTTTACGAAAAAACCCATCTTTCCAATTTAATAAATCAATTATTTTAAATATTTTTTCTCTGGCGTCCTTAAAATCTTCAGATACACAAGTGAAATTTAATACACGCCCGCCATTTGAGTATACATCTTGTCCATCAACTTTCGTTCCTGCATGATAACAGTATTCATTATCTTTTAATCTAATCTTATCTAAATCTTTTATTAATAAGTTTTTCTTAAAATCATCTGGATATCCCTTTGAACATAAAACAATGCACAGACTTTTTTTGTTATGCCATTTAATTTCTATATCACTTAGTTTTTCATCACAGCATGCTAAAAAAATATCTAATAAACTTGAGTTAAGTTTTGGTAAAATTGTTTGACACTCTGGATCTCCCATTCTTACATTGTATTCTATTAAATAAGGCTCTTTATCTACAATCATTAATCCAACATATAAAAATCCTTTATAGGTCGTTTTAATTTCTCTCAAACCTTGGATTGTTGGTTTTATTATTTTATCTATTATTTTTTTTTCTAATTCTTCATTCATTAGTCTAGAAGGTGAATAGGCACCCATACCTCCAGTATTCTTGCCTCTATCTCCTTCCAAAACTCTTTTATGATCCTGCGCTGTACCAAAATTTTTAATTGTTTTACCGTCGGTTATTACAAAGTAACTCATTTCTTCTCCTTCAAGAAATTCCTCGATAAGTAGGTTTTTAGCAATACCAAATTTTCCCTGAAATACTTCTTGAATTGCTGTTTTAGCCTCAATTTTGTCTAAACATATGTAAACACCCTTGCCTGAAGCTAAACCATCTGCTTTAATTACTAAGGGGTATTTAGCGCTACCTATAAAGGTGTTTGCCTCTTCTGCATCTTTAAAAACACCAAAACTAGCAGTTGGTATATTATATTTTTTACAAAGGTTTTTTGTAAAAATTTTTGAACCCTCTAATTGTGAGGCAATTTTATTTGGCCCAAAAACTTTTATATTATTTTTTTCTAAAAAATCCACAATTCCATCTACAAGTGGTTTTTCAGGACCAACGACTACTAAGTCAATTTTATTAGATAATATAAAATTTTTTAGTTCATCAAAATTGTCTAAATTTAAAATAACATTTTTTGCAATTTTTGATGTGCCAGCATTACCTGGAAAGCAGTATATTTGTTCAATATTTGTTGATTTATTTAAAGCACAGCATATTGAGTGTTCACGTCCACCACTTCCAATTATTCCAACTATCATATAATAGTATATAAACTAAAAATGATAAAAAAATTAGCTAAATTAAAATATTTACCCAATAATTTTAAAATTATAGAAGAAGGAGATCATGTGATTTGTGCCATATCTGGAAAAGTAATAAAATTGGAAGAGCTTAATTATTGGAATGTTGATCTTCAGGAAGCATATTATTCATATGTTGAAGCATCAAAAAAAAAAGAGAATAACTAAAATATTATTAAATTTTCCATCGATTATGAGACCATATCCATTGTCCAGGGTTTTTAACAATCATTGTTTCTAATATTTTATTTAAACTTAAAGTTATAGATGAAATACTTTCATTTTTTGGATACTTGATAGGTTTATAAATTTTTAATTGAAAGTTATAACCCTTAATTCTCTCAATATAAATTGGAACAATATTGCAATTATACTTCTTTACGAATTGTGCCGGTATAGTTGTGGTTAAAGCTTCTTGATTAAAGAAATTAGATTTAATACCCTGTGATACTCTTTGATCAATCATGAGTGCTATTGAAGTTCCTTGTTTAAAAAATTGCAAAAGCTTCTTTGTACCAGTTATCCCTTTTTTTATTTGATTTTTACAAATATATTTTTTTCTGATTTTTTCCATTAAGTAATTTAGAAATATATTATTAAGTGGTCTATAGATTGCCGCTAAATCAATACCTTCCTTTTCCAATGTCATTGCCATTAACTCAAAATTATCAAAATGGCCTGATATAAAAATCACAGGCATGTTACTTTTTTTAATCTCGGTTAGTATCTCTTTTCCAATTATCAGTATGTGATTTTTTTTTTTTGAATATCTAAATTTTTTAATGAACATATATTCACATAATATTCTTCCATAATTTTTCCACATTTCATCTGAAATTTTTTTGATATCCCTTGTATTTAAATTTGGAAATGCTCTAAGGATATTGTCTTTAATTAATTGTTTTGATCTAAAAAAAGGTCCAATGTAATTAACAATTAAACTTGATAAGTTCGAGGCAAATTTATACCCAAGTAGCCGATATAATAAAAATAAAAAGTAAATCATCAAAGATTGCAAAAAATATTTTATTAGTTTCATATTTTATTTTTTAAAAAAGTAATGAATTTTTTTTCATCCTTAATTTTTAATTTCATTTTTATAGCCTTAATAGAGCTATTTTTTAGACTATATTTATTCACAATCCTAAAGTAATCTTTTTCAGTTGTTATAATTTTAGCATTTAAAGACTTTGCAATTTTTTCAATTTTTTTTATTTCAAATTTTGGGTAATTATAATGATCTGGGTATTTTAAGAATTTAATTATATTAAAATTGTTTGCTATAAGCGTGTTATAAAAATTTTCAGGAATCCCAATCCCTGCAAAAGCAATATATTTTTTTTTTTTTTGAAAATTGATCTGACCTGGCAAGCAATAGGTAGTTTCAAATATTTTAATATCTTTATTGTATTTTTTTATTTGCATAATTTTAGAATTTATGCCTTTAGTTTCACCGTTAAAGAAAACAGCATCATATTTTTTTAAACTATTTAATTTTTCTCTTAAGGGACCAGCTGGAATTAAAAAACCATTGCCTAAAAATTTTTGAGCATTAAAGCAAACAATTTTTAAATCATAATTTATTGATGTGTCTTGGAGCCCATCATCAAAAATAGCTAAATCATATTTTCTGGTGATTGCTTCTCCCAGAGCGTGTGGTCGATTAATCAGTGAACTTATACAATTGCCATTTTTTTTTAATAATATTTGTTCATCTATTGATTCTTTATAAAATTTTTTAATAAATGTTGTCTTGTATTTAAGTTTTTTTGTTATTTTGCTTATTTCGATGGCTAAGGGTGTTTTTCCAGTACCACCAATATATATGTTGCCAACACAAATTGTTTTTATTTTTTTATTCTTTTTTTTATTCTCCTTTAGCTTTATTAAAAAATTATTAATTATTATTAATATTGTAAATGGTAAAAGCAAAATAGAAAAAATACTTAATTTTTTATTATTCCAAAAAAAAGGTGTTAAAATTTTCATTTTTATATAATGTGAGAATTTATTTCTTTAAGTGTTGTGTTTAATATTTTATCTCCCAATTTTTTAATCTTATTTTCTATCTTTGTTGTATTATTTTTTTTTTTTAAAATTTTTTCTACGTTATTAGTTAAATGCTTTAAATTATTAATCTTATTAGACACGCCATTTTTTTGTAAAAGTTTGTACACTTCGTAAAAATTCCATATATTGGGACCGTGTAAAATATTACACCCATATCTAACTGCTTCTAATGGATTTTGCCCCCCATGTTTAATAATAGATCCTCCTAAAAATACAATTTTAGTTAAACTATAAAAAAACTTTGTTTTTCCATAGGAATCAACAAGCAAAATATCTGTATTTTTTTTGATGTGTGTTTTTTCACTATAAAGGTGGATTTTAAGTCCCAAATTTTTTAACTCTCCTAGTATAGATTGTGTTCGTTCTACATGTCTTGGAATAATAATTGTAATTAAGTCTTTATATTTTATCTTAATTTGCTTATGAGCTAATGCGATAAGCTTTTCTTCTGTTGGATGCGTGCTTGATGCACACCATAGATTTTTAGATGCTAACACATTTTTCAATTTATTATCAGATATAAATTTATCTTTTTTAGTTTCAGAAAATTTTAGATTACCTATTAGCTTAATCTTCTTTACGCCAAGTTTTTTTAAATGAACCTTAGAGCTCTGACTTGATGGGTAGCAAATATCAAACTGGCTAAATAAATGTTTTGTAATTTTCCCTAAAGAACTCCATCTATTAAATGATTTTTTATTTATTCTTCCATTTAATAAAATTAGAGGTATTTCTTTTTTTTTATGTAAGTGATCATATTTGGCCATATCTCTGAGTCAATAAATACAGCAATTGCAGGATTCCAATAATTAAGAAATCTTTTTGTGAAAAAATAACTATCAATAGGAAAAAATTGATGAACTGTCTTTTTTAAATAAAAAGTATTAAAAATTTTTGATGAACTCAGTGTATTAGACGTTAATAAAATTTGACCAATATTTTTATTTTTTTCAAGTTTTTTTAATAAAGGTATGACACTTAAAATTTCACCAACACTAGCACCATGAAACCATAATAATTTTCCATTTACTCTTTTCCTTGAGGGGAAAGAGAATTTTTCTATAAATCTTATAGGATCCTCTTTCTTTTTTAATATCCTAATTAAAATGATAATTGGTGAAAATAATATTATTATGTTTATTAACAGCCTGTAAAAAAAAAGGATCATCCCTTTTTTATTTGTTTTTCATAAAAGTTTTTATAAAGTACTGAGCTTTTGAGTAACTCTTCATGATTACCCTCAGAAACAACACTACCACTATCTATTACAAATATTTTTTTTGAATTTAAAATTGTTGAGAGTCTATGTGCAATTACTAGTGTAGTTTTATTTTTAGTTAAATAATTTAATCCTTGTTGAATTTTATTTTCAGTATCAGCATCTAATGATGAGGTAGCTTCATCTAATAAGATAATTGGAGTTTCTTTCAAAATCGCTCTGGCAATTGATAGTCTTTGTTTTTCACCACCAGACAATCTGACACCATCTTCACCTATTCGCGTGTTGTACTTGTTAGGTAATTTTTGAATAAAGTCATCTGCAAAAGCATTTTTTGCTGCAGAAATTACCTCATCATCTGACGCATTTGGGTTTGCATATTTTATATTAAATTTAATTGTATCATCAAAAAGGGTTGTATTTTGACTGACTAGTGAAATATTTTTCCTTAATGAATTAATAGAAGTGTCGTAGATCGATTGGTTATCAATCAAGATATTACCTTTGGTGCAATTAAAAAATCTTGGAATTAGGTTTAAAATCGTGGATTTTCCCGCACCACTATGTCCAACCAAGGCATTCATTTCGCCACCTATAATTTCTAAATTAATTGACTTTAAAACTTCATTATCACCCTCTTTGTATTTAAAGTTTACATCTACAAATTTAATATTTCCCCTATCAACAGATAGTTCAATCATATCTTTTTTTTCTACTATTTTATTTTGTATGTCTATTATCGGTATAATCCTACTAGCGCCGGACAGACCTTGGCTAATCCCCATATTTAAAGTCGCTAAAGATCGTACCGGTTGATAAGCTAACATCATCGCTGCCAAGAATGAAAAAAAATTATTTACCTCTAATTCATCAGCTAGAATCAATTTTCCAGCAAAATAGATCAATATAGCGATCATGAAACCTGTAAGAATTTCCATGATAGGAGTTGCTCTTACAAATACAAACCCAATCTTTTTACTTTTTTCTTTTAATCTATTTATTATTTTTGAAAGTTTAATATTTTCATTATCTTCTTGTTGAAAAATTTTAATTAGTTGGTGGTTTTTAAAAATTTCCATTATATGTGTATTAAAAAAACCAGCTTCAAGTTGGGCTTCTGTAGATACTTTTCCTATTCTTTTCCCCAGCCTCTTTGCAGCAAATGAAGATAGAGGAATCATTATAATCGCTATTAAAGAAAGTTTCCAATTTTGAAAAAACATTACCCCCATTAAACCAATTAAAGTTAAGCTATCTTTAAATAAATTTAATATTGTTGTACTGACTAAGTTTGTGATTAGCGCAACATCATAGGTTAAGTTGGTCATAAATTTACCTGTATGTCTATCATCTATATAATCTGTATCTGCTTTAATCAGAGACCGGGTCATATCTTGCTGAACAATAGCCTTGATATCTTCAGCTACAGATAACATTGTCGTTCTTGCCAAGTAAAGAGAAATACCCTTGGCGGCAAAAACTATAATAATAAGACCGGGTATAATCAATAACAAGGTATGATTTTTTTCTATGAACAATTTATTAATTACAGGATCAAGCAAGTATGCAATGGATGATGTGCTAGCAGCTACAACTAAACTGTAAAAAATGGCCAATAGAATCTTGTACCTAAATTTTTTTGTGTAGTCTCTGTATAGTCTTTTTAAAATCTGAATATTACTCATTAGATAAATATTTTTCCTATAGCTATGTTAAATAAAATTATTAAACCTAAAAAATTATTACTCTTAAAAATTTTAAAACAATTTAACGGTTCTTTAAAGTTAAAGCCATAAATTTGGTACAAGAATAAATGGATTATTGGAACTAATATAAATAAATAAAATAGATAATTAAAATTCATTAATAAACCTGTAATGATTAAAGAAGTAATAAATATTAAGTAACATATATTTAGAAATAATTTTGGATTTTTTTTAAACTTTATTGAAGTTGATTTTATACCTATAATTTCATCATCTTTTATATCTTGATATCCGTATATTGTGTCAAAACCTAATGTCCAAAATATGGCTCCTAGATAAAAAATTAGAGGCACAACACTTATCTCACCCGTTATTGAAATCCAGCCTAGAATTAAACCATAATTAAATGTTATTCCTAAAAATAATTGTGGCCAATATGTAAATCTCTTCATTAAAGGGTAAGTAAAAGCTAAAGGCATCGAGCCTAGTGCCAAAATAATTGTTAAGTTGTTGAAATTAATTAGAACTAAAAAAGCAAGTGAGCACAAAATAATAGTATATAAAACAGCTAACCTTATAGAAATTTTATTAGAGGCTATGGGTCTATTTTTTGTTCTTTTTACTCTTTTATCAAATTCTTTGTCAGAGATGTCATTTACTATACATCCAGCAGATCGCATTAAAACTGATCCTAAAAAAAATAAAGATAGATAAAAAAAATAATTATTCATGTTGTTTGAAAAGTCATACGCAAGTGTTAAACCCCATGCACAGGGCCAAAACAAAAGCATAAAACCAATTGGTTTTTTCAACCTTGTTAGTTCAATAAATAGATTTAATTCTTTCATAATAATTTACTTGTAAATAACAAAGGCTAGTTTCATAATCAAATTGATTCGTATGAATATAGATTACACAGTCACAGCACTAATGTTTCCAGCAATACCCTTGCTTATGAACATCTATA
>MDTF01012338.1_pt1 | contig 12159 bp, 9 predicted proteins | sample 811191 | NCBI WGS metagenome assembly MDTF01 (sample SAMN05326649, study PRJNA326480) | marine metagenome | isolation source: seawater | place: Southern Ocean | collected 2011
AATCAATTTCATAACTTGGGGCAGGGTAATAACGTCATCAAGCCGCCACCCGCCAAGGCCCAGTAAACTCCACTGATCTCGAAGGCCTGATGTGTGATGACCTAATTGCCGCAAAGTTATTGTGGTGCCAAAATCTGGCACTTCGGGGATGTATTTGCGGATATCATCATCCAAGTCAAGTTCACCCCGCTCTGCCAAAAGGGCAATGCCAAAGGCTGTAAATTGCTTTGTGATAGAAGCGACATGAAAAATTGTTTCAGGGGTAATGGGGATACCATATTCAACTTGTGCTTCACCATATGCGCTTGAATAGTCTATTTTACCCTCTCGGATAATGGCAACCGATGCGCCGGGGGAGCCGGGTTTGTCCCACTCGCCAAATAAGGCATCAACGGCCAGTTGGTCATCTGTTTTTTGAGGTGCGCTAAGTTGCCCCTCACCACATGAAACAAGCAAAAAGCTTGTTGAGACAATAAGTGATAATTTTGAAATTGCCCTAGACATTTTCAGTGCTCCCAATCATTTCAGTATCAAATTCATATAAATAATAACAAGCTAAGGTAACTGCTTGCGTTGCAGAGCGCGCCCAGCTTGAACACCGGTAGCAGTACCATTGCTCCAAGCGATCTGCCCATTCACCAGGGTATAGATGATGCCATCTGACATCAGCGAAGGGTTATCGTAGGTAGCATGGTCAATTACCGTATCAGGGTTGAACACGGCAATATCTGCCAACATGTCAGGCCTGATCTCGCCGCGATCATTCATTCCTATGGTTTTTGCCGGCAGGCCTGACATCTTGTAAATCGCGTTTTCCAATGTCAGCTGCTGTTTTTCCCGGACGAACTCACCCAGTACTTTCGGATAACTTCCCCAATAGCGCGGGTGAACTCGGTCCGATGTTGACGCGCCACAATCACAGGCAATGGATGCAGTTGGGTGTTGCATGATCTCCACCAGATCTGCTTCAAGACCGAATCGAGCGATAATGCCCTGACCTGCCTCTTCCAACAATTGAATGACTGCCTCACCGGGCGAATCCAACTCTAATTCCTGCATAGCATCGGTTAATTCCCGCTGAGACTGCAATAGATAGACACCCTGATGGCCACCAAAACGAAGCTCCATCGCTCGCTCGGATTCGCTGATAATCTGTGCTCTGAGTTCAGGATCGCGGAAACGAGCCAGCATCGTGTCTCGGCCCCCTGCCTGTGCCCAGGACGGTATAATGAGAGATTGCAAACCGGTTTGGCCTGCCAGGTAAGGATACACATCCGCAACCGCGCCACCGGTAAAGGAAGTACGCGCCGCACTCATCAGATCAAGAATAGTCGACGCACTGCCCTGCTCCCAACCCTGCACCTTCATATGGGTTACCAGCGGTATAAGACCAGCAGCCTCACCGATTGCGATGGTCTCGCTCATACCCGCGATGGAACTAAAATTGCTTTCCGGCGTGACCCTGTCATGGTTTGCAAACACGACATTCCATTGTGCGAAGGGCGCGAGTATTTCCACGACTTCGTTGGTGGTGGCGTAGTAGCCGGGCACATAATCCAGACCGGCTGAAACTCCCCAGGCGCCTACCTCCAATCCCTCCAGAACAAGAGCCTGCATTTGCCGGATTTGCGTCGAGCTCGGCCTTACTTCCTCCAGGCCTACAACTTCTCGCCATACGCTGTTAAAACCGATCATGGCACCGATATTAACTGCCAAGCCTGCGTTCTCAATCGACTCTATTTGTTCCTGTAAATCGACTGGACCGAAACCATCAGCGTTTATAATTTCCGTAGTCACTCCCTGGCTCAACATATTCACTGCCGTAGGTATTCCCTCTGCCTCGGCATGGCTGTGAATATTAATAAAACCAGGTGCCACAACAAGACCGGTAACATCGATTTCAACTGCCGCTGAAGCGGATTCCAGATTTCCAATTGCAGCAATAAGATCTCCGCTGATGGCAACGTCACCAACAAAAGGCACACTATCGCTGCCATCAACGATCGTACCGCCCCGTAAAATAAGATCGTAGGACACCGGCTCTGAACAGGCATAGAAAGATAGGACAAATATTAGGACAAGCGATGCTCGCATCGATACTTTAATCATCATAACCTCTCAACACGTAATGACTACCAGGGGAGTCAATGCGCAATACCGATTCATTATCTGATCCTTCAGCCAATTCAAAAATGTAGCGGAGATTGCCCCGAGCAAAGGTGTTACCGCCAGAATAACGTAGAGATTGAGTCTCTCTGGTATTGGTGCCAGCACGAATAGTAAGTGTTAACTCGCCGCCCTCACTTGCTACCGTCGCTGTATAGGTGGTGCCACGGGCGGGCCCGCGATAGGTTCCGGTATAGACAGAAAGATCCCCAGAAAAGGTCCGCGCTTCAGGTTCCTCCTGACTACCGAACAACTGCTCACCTATCTGGTTTGTAATTGCCCCCGGCCCCGGCCGTGCCATGGTGTTTTGTAAAACTACAATCGTCACATCTTCGTCAGGGTAAAAGCGCGAATGGGAGAGGAATCCGTCGATCCCGCCTCCGTGCTCAATGACTCGCCCTGTGGGGTGTTGGTAGTGATTAACTCCCATCGCATACCGGATAGGAGTTCCATCTGTCAATGGCACTGGCGTGATCATCATTTCATAGAGCGCTGGCGGTAATAGCTCGCCATGGTGTAGCGCCTGATTCCAGGCAAGCAGATCTGACACAGTAGAACAGAGTGATCCAGCGGCATACGGCCAAGTATGATCGTGGTATGTGGCGAGTTCCAGGCCCTCAGGTGTAGATTGATATCCCTGCGCTTTCTTCTCGACCAGTTCGCTGTTACTGCAATAAGAACTGTTTGCCATGCCTACTGGAACAAATAGTTTGTCGTTTACATAGTCCCCGAAAGACTGGCCGGACACTGCCTCTATAATCAGACCCAACAAAAAATAAGCCGAGTTGTTATAGATCATCGCCTCGCCAGGCTCAAACTCATAGGGTTGTTTTTCGATCAGGCGTAGTAAGGTTTCCTTAGGTAGCGTTCGTTTACTGAATTCGCCATATTCGGGAAGTTCCGTAAATCCCTTGATGCCTGAAGTGTGATCCATCAGCCGGCGTACTGAAATTTTTCTGCCCTGAGTATCGAAGTTTGGCAGGTACTCGTTGATATCGGCATCCAGATCTAGCTGCTCCATACCGTAAAGTTGAAGAATAGCTGCGGTTGTAAATTGTTTAGTGACCGAGCCAATTTCATGGACAGCGTCAATCGGCATCGGCACCTGCCATTGCAAATTGGCGTGGCCATAGCCCTTCTGGAAAAGAATCTGGTCACCCCTGGCAACCCCCACACTTAATCCAGCGAGCGAGGAACCTACATGTTCTGCAGCAATGGACTCAACCAGAGCTTCCAATTCCGCGGATTGAGCCAGTGCAAGTTGGGGAATCGTTAAGAGAGTGACAAGCAGGGCAAATGCACTATGGGCAAGTGTTTTCATTATTAAGTTGACTCAATTAAGTGAGTGAGTGGGTGACTGAATTTAGATATAGAGTTGTTAAAGGACTAAATATCATTTGATATTTAGTCCTTTTTTTAAATGATGTCCAAGATTAAATAAGTTATTAACTTCAGTAAAGCTTGCCCCATCAGCGTCCAACAAAGCCTATCCCCAAAGAGCAGGAATAGGCACACTTACCACTCCTCCATCTCCATAGTTCAATGCATCTGCAATGTCCTGCTTTAAAAATAACGGCCCATCAATATCAATGAACTGACAGTACTGACCTATGACATAAGAAGGGGCCATCGACAATGAAGAACCGGTCATATTACCTACCATTAGACCTTTACCGTCTCGTTGGGCAAGTCGAACAATTTTCAGGCCTTCTGTCAAACCCCCACATTTGTCGAGTTTTATGTTGATCACATCATAACGCCGCGCAGCTGTTTCATATTCGGACGCATCCAGGCAAGATTCATCAGCACCTAAAGGCACAATAGATTCATAACCTTCGAGTTCTTGATCACCGCCACGAGGTAATGGTTGCTCGATCATTACAATACCTAACTTATTTACTGAAGGCGTATATTCTTTTAGCTCTTCAAAAGTCCAGCCTTGATTAACATCGACAATTAATGTTGCATCAGGACGTGCCAACCGAATTGCCTCTAATCTTTCAATGGGAGCATCGCCACTAAGCTTAATCTTTAGTTTTGGATATTGAGAAAATTGTCTCGCACTCTCTGCCATATTCTCTGGACTGTCGATACCAATAGTGGCTACTGTTACCAATGGTTTAGGCAGGATGTCCAACCTCTCCCAGACCGTTCTTCCTGATCGCTTAGCCTCAAGATCCCACAGAGCACAGTCCAAGGCATTTCTCGCACCTCCCAGAGGTAGCAACCTTTGTACTTGTTCAAGGGTAATTCCAGAAGTGATAGACTCAGATACTTGTTCTAATTGAGCTATGATTGACGCCGCATTCTCATTATTATAATAAATGCCAATGCTTTCTCCTCGACCAATAAAACCACTATCTTCTAAAGTCACTCTAACGGTATCAGAAGTAGTAAAGGTATGGCCCGTAATTGCAAATGGCGATTTCAGTGGCAATGGATAGTTTTCAATAGTTATTTTCATAGTAAATACTCTTTTTCCTTAAATTATTCTGTAAAACTAACCGAGTACAGTGGCGAGCATTACGCCAATAAAATTTGCGATTGAGTAACCCAATATTCCGACCATAATACCGGGCGTAACCAGTGTTCGCCATCCACGTGAAGCTGCAATTGCAGCCGGTGTAACTGGCCCACCAATGCAAGCTAAAGATGCAACAACAACCTCGGCTAGATCCATCTTAAATAGCTTTGCACCGAGAACAATCACGATAATGTGTGTGATGATAATGAAAGAGGCATAAAGAAAAACCATCACACCAGCTTCGAGCATCACCCCTATATCTGCGCCAGCACCCATGGTTGCAAAAAAGATATACATCATCAGCACGCCAATCTCGAATGTACTTTCCAAATTTTCGATCTGCTTATGGAACACATTGGCAATTAGAAGAGTAATGGCTGTGATAAACAGTATGCCAAAGTTGGGCACATTCAAAGCGTCTGCAATGGCATAGCCTGCTGCGCTAACGGTCAAACTGATCGTTAAGGCCAAGCAAATATGCACAAGATTAAAGGGGGTTATTTCATTATTATCAGTAATCTCATCATGCATAGGCGCCTCTGAGGTTTCGACAATAGGAGACGGAATCCATTTTCTAAGAATAACTACGGATGGGATCAGTACCACAACCAAAATATGCAATGCAGCCACAACATTATCAGCTGCAAGGGCTGCGGTTAAAAGTGTACTTTCGGTAAATTCTAATGCTTCAGCAACTGCTGCAAAATTCATCGAACCACCGATGTAGGTTGCACTCAGAATACCAGCCAGATCGGGTCCGATACTTCCCATGGGTAAAACTAATAAGCCAAGAACAGCACCGATCAAGGTTCCGACTACCGCAAGAAAATAAGCACCCAGCAATGGACCCGTTTCTTGAATGATACGTCTTAAATTAGCCTTGAGTAATAGTAGCGGAACAGCAGCAGGCACCAAGAAACTCCAAACCGTATCATAAGCTGGTGCAGCATGAGGTATTATTCCGAAATTGCTAAGTAACATTGCAATGACGAGCATGATGCCAATCCCTGATATCTGTTTGCCTAAACGCGTAGTGTCAGCCCAGAAACCAAAGCCTGCCACAGCGATAAGTGCAGCCCAGATTGCTAAATCCCAATCGGGAGATATAAGCGGTAAGTTAAACATGTATGCTAGCCTTTAATAAAAGTAAGAGTACTGCTGAGTGTGTTAACACTATGATGACAATCCTTAAAAAGTTATTTTTTTAACTAATATCGCTAAATCACCAAATTGCGTACTAACTAAATTAGTGCGTTGCTATAACATGCTAGCAGCAGATTCAGGCACGCGCGCGGCCTCAATCAATACCGCGGTATTAGGGCGTGGTTCTGCCCCGGTCCCATCAATCACGGTGGCGCCGTTGAGGAAGGTTGTGTTTGATACCTCTGCCGTAGCAGAACTGAGCAAACTTCCGAGGCTGACCAAAATAATGAGTAGATATTTCATGATCATTCCTTAATTTGTGTAATGACCGGCAGAATAATTGCGGCGGCCTCTTTTTTCATCCGGGGAGATTATTTGATAAGTCCCCTCTATTTCAACGCAATATGGTGCTCATGGGGGCACTAATAGTTTAAGAGCTTAACAAGACTTGACGGTAACGACCGGAAAATTGAAGTCTGCCAGTCCTTGGAGCTCGCCAGAGCGAGTAGAGAAACAGCAAGGAAACTCCTTAAGCTATTAAACTATTAGTGTCCCCTACTTTCCCCTCCTACTTTCGCCTCTGTCGTTAATTAGCGTGCAATCGATCAATCATTCGAAGTCATACTTCAGTATCAAAAACACTGCCAGTCACCGCTTTGATCCAAAAGAAGGATTAAACGATCAGGTTGTGTGAATGGAAGTGGTCGCTCGACAACACGGCACTTAGAATTCGATCTTCATTCTGAGTCAATGTCTTACGGACGATGGACTGAACCCGTTTTGGGTCGTCTTCTTGCATCGCTTTGAATTGATTCTCATGATGAGTCGCTGCGAACGGCAACTTGCCGTGCTGCTTTACATAGATCCAGTAAATGCGCATAGCCATGTCTTCAAGTAGCGCCGCCCAGCTCACAGGCAGTTCGTACTTGCTACCTGCAAACAACATGAGGTTGAACTGACGATTTAGTCGCAATAGTTCCAGAACTTGATCATCGTTATCTTTGTCGACATTCAATGTCTCGATAGCCTTATTCAATATCGAGAGGGCGTCCATATCGGCACTCTCGATCGACGTCGAAATAAGCTCTGGCAGTATCATTTTGCGAAGCATGAAGTTTTCTTTGATGGATGTAACTGTCAGCGGCGCAACAAGTGTGATGCGCGGCGAGATCGATACCAGAAAATTTTGTACTGTGAGCTGCTCCATCAAACCGCGAGCGACTGTGCGTGAGGTGGACAAGAGCTCCGCCAAGCCTGTTTCGGTAACTTTCTGCCCCGGCGAGAGTTTCTGACTGACGATCGCATCCTTAAGCTGTCGGCTTAGGATCGATTCTCCAGATTCCTGACTGGCAGGCTCTAATTTTGTCTCCGTCGTTTTAGACATTCTCGTTATCCCCAGAAATCAGACGTAGTCGGGAGACCACTAATTCGAAACGGTTTCTTAAATGCGTATTCGCAAATGTCGATACTTAATTTCATGCTTTTTCCTTAATGAAATTCGAATTCTTGCTCGATGCGGTCCACGATTCGATGAGGCCCATCGATAATCGGATCCACGACAGGCAAGCCGGTTTCCTCTTCATAGCGACGAAGCACGCCAGACCGCTCGGAGGTTTCGAGACCGCTGGAATTTACCGATACACCGACAAACCGGGCAAGCGGATTAACGCGTTGAGCGGCCTCTAGGTTGCCCCGAATTGTCTCGTTCAAGGACAGCAACGGGTAGATCTGATCGGACCCCAATCCCAAAATCCGGGTGCGGCTAGCGTCGTGACACAGAACGAGAGCATCCGGCTGTGACCCGTGCAACAGCCCGAGACTCACCCCTGCATAGCTCGGGTGCGACAACGCACCCTGCCCTTCAATAACGTCCCAGTGATCGTCCGCCGCCGCCGGAGAAAGCAGTTCTGCGGCACCCGAAATGAAATCAGCGATCACGCTGTCTATCGGCACGCCGCTGCCGGCAATCATGATTCCGGTTTGCCCGGTCGCTCGAAAATCCGCGGACCAGCCTCGGCTTCGCATTTCTTTCTCTATCGCCAACGCGGTGTACTTCTTGCCGACCGCGCAATCGGTGCCGACTGCCAACACTCGACGTCCGCTGCGTTTCTCGCCGGTCGCTACACCAATTCGACGCGGCGGAACGCGGATATCGATCAATTGTGCACCCGATTCGGCAACCGCGGCAGCAAGCTCGGAAAATTCGCTCAATCGAACATGCAGGCCCGACACAATATCCATACCCCGGCGCGCCGCCTCAGCGAGATCCTTCACCCAGGAAGCCGGGAGTGCTCCACCCGCGGGCGCAACGCCAACAATGACTGATCTAACGCCCGCTGCATGAGCTGCATCGATCGACATCTCCGCAATGCCGCCGTCGACGCCGCATCCAGGAAGTCGGAACTGTCCGGCACACAGCTCCTTTCGCCATTGGATTAGTCCAAGGCCGGTCTTGGCAAAGCCCAACTCGACGACATCACCAAAATAGATGAGATAGGGGGCTTGCAGGTGCACGGGATCGAGTTTTTCTTGAGACATTATTAAGATTTATCCTTATTTGAAGGCAGCACCTGCGAATCGCTGGGTGTTTTTTGAGTAAGGATTCGGCGTACCCCAATCGTCAGCAAAGGGATGACGAGAATGGCTATGAACGCATAGGACAACATTCCATAGCCCTGCGCTATCAGCCCGATAATGCCGATTGCATCCGCCAGGAAAACCGCCACGGCCATCATGCCGAGAGCAATCGCTAGCCGTCCCCAGGACGGAAATACGCGCGCCGCGTCATTAAACGCACCAGCAACCCGTTCATTAATTGCGTGAATGATGCCAGCACCGGTTTCGATAAAGGTACCGAACAGAACTATTTGAAAAATGGCGAGAAACCAAAGTGCGTTGAGTGCCTGTAACAGAGATGTAATCGGCACTGGCACATCCGCGATCTGCGGGTACTGCGCTAGCATCGACACAAAGACAAAGATGCCCGGAACGATACCAATCACGCCTGCGAGCAATCCTGCGCCTATTGCTTCTTTCCGGCTCTCGAGATGCGAGAGAACGAACAATGCTGCCGCCAGGCCATTCAGGTTGTAGGCCGCATAACGAAGTCCATCCAGATGCCATGCACCGATAACTTCGCCGCTGGAAAGATGCTCACCGATTGTGTCGCCAAACACCGAAATCATCCAAACGAAAAACACGGCGTAAACCACATACAAAAGGATGGACCAGTACGCGAGTGCTTTCTCTACAGCGTTGCTACCGAAATAAACCAGCGCGCCAACCGCGGACATCAGAATCAACGCTCCGATCGTTTTCGGAACACCTAAGGATTCGCTGAGCAACTCGCCCGATGCAGAACCCAGCACTGCCAGTACCAGCAGCGCGATAAGCAGGTATATGACTTCGAAGAGACCCCAAAACGGTCCCAGCAATTCCTTAAAAAAGCTGCGGTAGTCGTAGGCTTTTGTCAGTCTCGCGAACTCAAAGGCAATGGCAAGCACCACGCTCCAGGCAAGTGCAGCGACCAACATGCCGAGCAGCCCGCCTAGCGGCCCATGCCCCACAAAGAATTCTGCAATCTCACGCCCGGTCCCGTATCCACCACCGACAATGACAGATTGAAAAACCAAGCCCGGTAACAAGTACCGGCCAATTGCCTGCGCTCTACGGCCACTGCCAAACATCAAACTACTCCCCTGATTAATCGACTATGACCCAATACAGTAAACTAGCCCAAGGACATTGAGATAGCAAACATTGCAGCATTATTATCATTTAATGCTACTATGTTTGTCAGGTGTTTTGCAGGACACGCTGACGTCCGCTATTGGCCGAAAACAGACGCTTAAGTGGAGCGAAGGCTAGGAAAAGCGGGTCTGCACTTATACAAAGGTTATGTGTTTTTTATTGTCAGCTTCTACAAATAAGCGCTCATTTACCCTTCCAGGAGAAGACCGGTGAACATTAATAAATTCCTTGCAGTCGTTTTCATATCCTCTTTTCTACCGCCAGCACTAGCCTCGGATGCAGATTCTACCTTGGCCGCACGGCAGCAAATCGAGGCGGATCTCATCGCACAGTATAAGGCACAGCAGACACAGCCACAGATTGTCGAGGAAATCGATTTTCTAGACCGAGACGGCAGTCAGCAGCCCATCACGATTGTTTACAACCGCAATCTGGTAGCCAACAATCGAGTGCTCGTGATAGCTCTGGATGACAACGCTAGAGTATTGGTTACCGGGGTCGAAGATGCCGTGATCATTGGCGTCCCCATGGCTGACCGCATTCGAGACCTCGTGCCACCTACGCCCGGTGATGCAGTCGAAGGCTCTCCCGAATGGGAGAATGGGCAGATAACGAATCCTGACTCCGACGCCATGATCCGTTTCATTAAAGACAGCCTGATTCCCTATGCCGAAGAGAACTACGGCCCCTTCTTTCACAAGGTACTATTCGGATACAGCCTTGGCGGGATATTTACACTGCAAACCCTCATGACGGAGCCACAACTGTTCGATTCCTACATCGCGGGCAGTCCATCGCTGTGGTATCGATATAATTATTATGAGGGCATTACCATCGCTGCGTCTCAACACCGAGAGCAGTTCGCTGGGAAGTGCTTGATATTGTCTGCAGGTGAAGACGAGCCTTCAATTTCTGTAGGTACTCGAAACTATGAGCGATTGTTGGCCGGCCTAGAAATGCCACTAATCACCCATCACCAACGAAACATGGAAACCGACCACGGTCATAATCGCACGCTGTCGTTTCTTTACGGCTGGGATAGAATTTTTAACACCGACGATATCTTCGTTCCTGTATCAACTATAACCGCCACGACCCTCACGCAGTTTCATGAATTCATGGAGGGTTGGCTAGACAGGACCAGCTGCGTAACAAACTCTCCTATGCGAAGCGTCAGCGCCTATAGTCTGTTCGCTACGAAGCTCGCCGCGGAGCAAAATTTTGAAGAGATGCGGGCGTTGCTTTCCTATGCAAAGGACAATATGCCAACCCAGTCCCGCGCTTTTGCGAATATCCAGCTCTCCTTGCTTTCGAGCTTTACTGATATGCCCGAAGATGAAAAGAGATACTGGGCAAACGCCTACAGCGAATTTCTAGAAAGCGGTCCCGCACCTGGCTTAGCTGTTCATTTTATCAACAAGGAAATTATTGAATACTTAGCTGCGAATTAGAGTGCCTATGCAACAATGTTCGGGGAGAGCTCGAAAAGAGCTTAATGCCGCGCGTCGCAAAATAATTGGGAAGACCACTTTTTCTAACGTCCGCTATTGGCCGAAAGCGGACCGGTCGGTTAGTAATTGTCCATACTGTGTAACAAAATGATCGAGAGGAAGATTAATATGAAGTACTGCAACCAGCTATTCTTGATTGCGGCAATGTTTTCCGCTACCACCCAGGCGGCTGAAGATACGCTCGCGAGCACAATCGATGTGGCAGCCCGCGCAGAACTCATAGCTATTGCTGACGCTTATTATCAGCAGCGGCTGAGTTTTTCTCCCCAGCTGGCTTATTTAATCGGTGCCGATGCTCCGAATAACAGCCGCTGGTCAGATATTTCTCCGGAAGGCATCTCAGCAAATGTGGCGGCACAGGAAACTATTCTGGAAGATCTGAATGGGACCTCCGAGGAATTTCCACTCGGTAGTCCAGAATGGGTGCTCTATGGCAGCCTGCAGGAAAGCTTGGAAGCTCGGCTGGATTTACGCGTATGCAAGCGTGAACTATGGTCAATCAATCATATGGACAGCTTTTATTCCAGTCTTGGCAATGTTGCTCAAATACATCCTTTAGAGGATGAGGCAGATAGATCTGCAGCGCTGCAACGTTGGCGCAACATTCCCGACTTTGTCGACCAAGATATAAGCAACCTTCGTCAAGGGCTGGACTCTGGTTATTTGGTTCACATAGGCGTGGTAGAGCGGGTAATTACCCAGATCACCGGACTGATCAGTATGCCCCTGGAAACATCGCCTCTCACGCTTATGAGTCGTCGCATGGACAATGCAGCGTTTGCTTCAGAATTGGAGGATATCGTTGCAACTTCTGTACTGCCGGCATTGGAAAGATATCGGAACTTTCTGGTTGAGGACTACATTCAAGCGGCACGTGAGAGTCATAGCATCGCAAAGAATCCAAATGGCCGAGCATGCTATATAGCTTACTACCGCAGCTATTCAACAATGAAGCGCACGCCGGAAGCAGTGTTTGCCTTGGGCGAAGCTGCGGTAGAGCGGCAGCGGCAAGCAGTTATTGACTTGGGCGAGGAGGTCTATGGCATTACCGATTTCGCAGAGATT
>MDTF01012384.1_pt1 | contig 12158 bp, 12 predicted proteins | sample 811191 | NCBI WGS metagenome assembly MDTF01 (sample SAMN05326649, study PRJNA326480) | marine metagenome | isolation source: seawater | place: Southern Ocean | collected 2011
CTTTATCTTCTCTTTCAATGAAACCGTATCCTTTAGTACCATTGAACCACTTAACTTTACCTTTTAGTGTACTCATATTATTTAACTTATCCTTATTTGTTATTAACTTTAATTAGTAAATATTTACTAACTTTGCTTCTTTAATAGATTTGGCTTTGATATGTCAAGAAATGTTTAATATGTTAGAGTAATTATTGTACTAATTGCCTTTTATACAACAGTTATAATTGCAATTAGGGCAAGCAAAAATGTAATTAAGCCATAATAAAGATATGGATTATTACTAAACTCTCTTCTTGCTTTGTTAAAATAAGACTCTTTATATCCAAGACTGACATCATTAAGATTATCTGATTTTGCAAATCCTCTTTCTCTGCCTATTTTTAAAAACTTAGCTTTTCTATCGTCATAAACTTCTTCTCTCGAGAAGTTTTCAAAATATCTTAAATTTTTTATGATGGAGGACTTGATTTCCTGAGCCATGTTTTCTCGGTCTCGGTGAGCACCACCTAATGGTTCTTTAATGACTTCATCAATTATTCCAAGCTCTAATAAATCTTTTGCTGTTAATTTCATTGCTTCAGCTGCTTGCAATGATTTGCTTGGGTCTCTCCACAAAATAGATGCACATCCTTCTGGTGAGATTACAGAATAAATTGAATTCTCTAACATAATTACTTTGTTTGATGATGCTAAGGCAATTGCACCGCCTGATCCACCTTCCCCTATAATTATAGAAATATTTGGAACTTTAAGTGACATGCTACACTCAATTGAAGTTGCAATAGCCGAAGCTTGACCTCTTTGTTCCGCTCCAATACCTGGGTAAGCTCCTGGAGTATCAACAAAGTTTACAATTGGTATTTGAAATCGATTTGCTAATTGCATTAAACGAATGCATTTTCGGTACCCTTCTGGTCTCATCATTCCAAAATTTCTTTCTATACGACTTGTAAGATCCTCTCCTTTTTCTTGGCCAATAATTAAAACTGATTTGCTATCAACAAGACCAAATCCAGCTATAACTGATTTGTCGTCTGAGAAAAGTCTATCCCCTGACAAGGGCGTAAAACTTGAAAATATTTTTTTGATATAAAAATTTGCTCTCGGTCGGTCTTCGTGTCTTGCAACTAGAGTTCTTTGCCAGCTATTTAAGCTAGCATAAGTAGTTTTTAGTTTTTCATTAATTTGTTTTTCTGTTTCTAAAATCTTTTGAGTATCTATTCCTGAAATACCCTCTGAACCGAATGGGCTTTTTAAACTTTCTAAATCTGTTTCTAATGTTTTGATTTCTTTTTCAAACTCTAAATAATTTTTCATAATACTAGTGATAATTTAATATAGTTCCCTTTTTAATAGAATTCAATTAAGTCTTTAAAATGACCTACTTATAATAATACTTTTAATTAATTGACTTTACTTAAGGGGTGAGTCAAATTTAAAAAGAGATTTTGTTTTATTATTGAGTAAAAAAAACCTAGAAAAACTTTACCATCAAAACAAACAGGTCAATAAACTAGTAAATATGAATAAAATTAAAAGAGGAAATTTAACAATAAGCTCTATTTTGCTTGAGTTTGTCGATCAAGAGGTAATTCCAGGTACAAATATGAATGCTGAAGATTTTTGGAATAAATTTGATTTAGCCGTCCATGAGCTTGCACCTATCAATAAAGCTTTAATAAAAAAAAGAGAGACTATCCAAAAAGAAATTGACGAATGGCATCTTGCTAATAAAGACAAAGAATTAAATAAAGATAAATATATTAAATTTCTTAAATCAATAAATTATATTGTTGAAGAAAAAGAAGATTTTCAAATCTCCACTCGTAACGTAGATGAAGAAATTGCAAAGATTGCAGGCCCTCAACTAGTAGTGCCAATAGATAACGCGAGATATGCCTTGAACGCTGCTAACGCTCGTTGGGGCAGCTTGTATGATGCTCTTTATGGTACAGATGTTATTTCTGATTCAGATGGGGCTATAAAGAGTGACAGGTATAACCCTAATCGAGGAAAAAAAGTTATCGAGTATGCAAAAAAAATTTTAGACAATACCTTTCCTTTAAACAACGATAGTTGGAAAAATATTTCAAAAATTTCAATTGATAATCTCGATCTAAAAAATAAGAATCAATTAGTTGGTTATAATGGATCTAAAGATAGTCCTTCTTCATTGCTTCTTAAAAATAATAATTTACACGTTGATATTATTATTGATGCGAAAAGCAAAATTGGTAGCACTGATAAAGCATATATTAGTGATGTTGTGATCGAATCTGCTATTTCAACTATTGTAGATAATGAAGACTCTGTTGCGGCTGTCGATGCAAGAGATAAGGTTAGATGTTATAGGAATTGGCTTGGTATTATGAAAGGTAATTTACAAACCGAAATGAAAAAGAATGGAGAAAAATTTATAAGAAAATTAAATTCAGACAGAACGTACGAAGGTATTAATGGTAAAAAATTAAAACTTCATGGTAGAGCATTATTATTAAACAGAAACGTTGGTCACTTAATGACTAATCCTTCAATCACTTTAAAAGATGGATCAGAAATTCCAGAAGGCATCATGGATTCTTTTATATGTGTTTTATGTGCAAAGCATGATTTTAACAATAAAATAAATTCAAGAACAGGATCTGTTTATATTGTTAAGCCAAAAATGCATGGACCCGAAGAGGTTGCTTTTACCAATACAATTTTTAGTAAGGTGGAAGATGTTTTAGGATTAGAAAGAAATACAATCAAAGTTGGCATTATGGATGAAGAACGAAGAACCACAGTCAATTTAAAAGAATGTATCCGTGCAGTCAAAGAAAGAATAGTTTTTATTAATACTGGATTTTTAGACCGAACAGGTGATGAAATGAGTACTTCATTTGAAGCTGGGCCAATGATTTTTAAAGGTGATATGAAAAAATCTATTTGGCTGAATACTTACGAAGATTGGAATGTGGATGTTGGTTTGGCTTGTGGTCTTTCCGGAAAAGCTCAAATAGGTAAAGGTATGTGGGCTATGCCAGACCGTATGGCGGATATGATGAATCAGAAAATTGGACATCTCTCTGCAGGAGCAAATTGTGCTTGGGTTCCGTCACCAACGGCAGCAACACTTCATGCTACGCATTATCACCAAATCGATGTTTTTAAGAAACAAAAAGAAATTAAATCAAGGGCTAGAGCAAAAATAGAAAACATTTTATCAATTCCTATAGCTGATAGACCCAATTGGTCAGTGAAAGACATCAATAAAGAGCTGGAGAATAATGCTCAAGGAATTTTAGGTTATGTTGTGAGGTGGATAGACCAAGGAATTGGTTGTTCTAAGGTACCTGATTTTAATAACGTTGGTTTAATGGAAGATAGAGCAACGCTTAGAATATCTTCTCAACATATGGCTAACTGGCTACATCACAATATTTGTAGCAGAAATCAAGTTATGGAAGTTATGAAAAAAATGGCAGGTGTTGTAGATAAGCAAAATAGTGCTGATAAAAGATATGAACCTATGTTTGGCAATTTTGAAAAGTCTATTGCTTTTTTAACAGCTTGTGATTTAGTTTTTAAAGGACATGTTCAGCCTTCTGGGTATACTGAACCACTCCTTCATAAACGGAGATTAGAAAAAAAATTAAAGATTCATAAAAGTTTTAATTCCATCGAGAATATACTGAATACTTAAGCCAGCTAAAACAATTGCCACTATTCTCGAGAATATACTTATAATTCTTTTGTTAATTATTTTTTCTGATTTTGCTGCGATAAATAAAATAATAAAAGTTACTAGCGTTGCAGCAATCAAAGCAAGCATTCCTATAGCTTGTTTAGAAAAATCATTTCCTGTAGCACTTACTGAGACGATAACAGAGGTAATTGCAGCAGGTCCAGCAAGCAAAGGAGTTGCTAGTGGAAAAATACTAAGCTTGTCAGATGTAAAATTAGTGTTTTCCTCTTTTCTTTGATGTCGTTTATCAAAAAGCATTTCTAAAGCAATAATAAATAAGATAATTCCTCCAGCAATAGTAAATGCGGGAAAAGATATATTTAAATAAGCTAGAATACTATTACCTAACAACCCAAAAAATAACAGAATAAGTGTTGCTATAAGCGTTCCATGAAGAGCTGTTTTTATTTTTTCTTTTGTTTCTAAGTGTTCTGTTACCACTAAAAATATAGGTGTACTGCCAATAGGATCAATAACTATAAAATAAAAAATAAAAGTTTTGAAAAAAAGTTCAGTCATAAATCAACTATTCACTGGTAACGGGAACCCTGTTTTTGAATGCCGAGTATAAAGTGCCATCATCTAGCTGTTCAATTTCACCACCTACTGGTAAACCTTGAGCGAGTTTTGTTATTGTTATCTTGTCATTTTTAATTGCGTCCTCAATATAGTGAGCAGTTGTTTGCCCTTCGATTGTTGCGCTAGTTGCAATAATAACTTCTTTAAGGCTATTTTTTTTAACTCTTCTTACCAAAGAGTCTATTAATAAATTTTTTTGCTCATAATTTTCATTTGAGCTTAAGGTTCCTCCAAGAATATGGAAATGTCCTTTGTAAATGTTTGAAGATTCTATAGCCCACATATCAGCTAAATTTTCTACTACACAAATTTTTTCAAAAGTATTTTCACCTTCGCATACACATATCTGGTCTATTATTTTAAGATTTCCACAATTCAGGCATCTAACGATACTCTTGTAGACTTTAGCTAATGATTGAGCCAAAGGCTTAACCATACTCTCTTTGTTGTTAATTAATTTTAAAATTATTCTTTTCGCGGATTTTGGTCCCAGACCCGGTAATTTAGCAAAAAGTTTGATAAGTTCATCTATTGCTGGAATATGATTGTCCATTTAAAAAGGGAATTTAAGATCAAAGGGTAAATTCATCCCTCCTGTTGCCTTTGAAAGTTCATCAGAAGATTTTTTTTTTAATTTTTCTTTTGCGTTATTATAAGCTGCTATAATTAAATCATTAATAATTTCTATAGTTTCTTTTTTTGCTTGTTCACTAATATTTATAGCCTTGATTTCATAATCACCGGTTAGAGTAACTTTAACTAAATTTCCACCTGCCTCACCTTCAACTTCAATGTTTTTAATGGCATCTTGAGCAGCTTTCATTTTGGCCTGCATTTCTTTTGCCTTTGAGAGCATGTCAGTAAAATCAGGCATCATTATCCTCCGAAACATCAGTGAGCTTTGCATCAGGAAAAGCAGCAAGAAAATCTTTTACTGTATCGCTATTCATTTCTTGAGATAACTTACTTTTTTTGTTTGCAAGATTCTTTTCGTAAATAGTTTCTTGTCCTTGTTCTTTGCTAAGAGAAATAATCCATCTTTCACCTGTCCATTTTAATAATTTTTCAGTTAAAATCTTAATAAAGTTTTTATTAAGTTTTTCATTAAATGTAATATTCATTTTACCAACAGTAAAACTTACCAGTTTCACATTTCTCTCCAAATCATATTTAAGCTCCACTTCCTTCTCTTTTGTGGCTATATGAATTAAATCTTCGAAAGTTTTTAGTGTTAAGGAATTTAAGGGTTCAGTCTTAGGTTCAGGGCTTTTTACAAGATTTGTCTTTATTTGATCTGTGTTTTTAAGTTGATTTTTATAGACGCTTTTTGTCTTCATATCATCTTGACCGTCAATATTCGATGGTGAAATTTTTTTTGACTCTAACAATTCTTCGTTAGATTGTAGGCTTATTGTATTCTCTGTTTTTTGATCAATATTTTTAAGATGCATTAATTGCATAACATACATCTGTAAAGTTAAATTTTCATTTCCTACAATTCTTAAATCGTCTATAGTTTTAATCGTTAGCTGCCAAAAAATTCCTAAATCTTGAGAGTCTAGATTTTTAGAATATTCATTAATAAGTTGAATCTCTGCTTCAGAAATCATTAAGTCTTTTTCGATAGGTCCTAAATTTATTCTTCTATTAAATAAATAAAGAATCTCTAAAATATCATTTAGAAAATTTTTTGCATCTAAGCCACTGTCAATAAGTTCTTTTAAATGCTTAATTGCTTCTATTTGATTGCCCGATAAGATTTCTTTAAAAAGTAAAATTAATTTGCTTCGATCCGCGAGACCTAACATTTGTCTTATATCTTGGTCTTGTATTTCTTTGTTGTGAATGCTTTGACTAATTAAAGCTCTATCTAGTAAAGAGATAGAATCACGAACTGATCCTTCTGATGCTTTTGCTATTAGCTTTAATGCACCATCAGAAATATTTCCATTTTCTTTTTTTTTTATATTCACAAGGTGTAAAAACAAATTCTCTAAATTAACTCTTTTTAAGTCAAATCTTTGACACCTGGAAAGAATAGTTACAGGAATTTTTCTTACCTCTGTTGTCGCTAAAATAAATTTTAATCGAGGTGGTGGCTCTTCTAAAGTTTTTAACAATCCATTAAATGCTTGCTTTGATAGCATATGAACTTCATCTATAATGAAAATTTTAAACTTAGCACTTGTTGGGCTGTATTTAGCATTCTCAATTAATTCTCTAATGTCGTCAATTCCTGTTTTTGATGCCGCGTCCATTTCTAGAACGTCCATGTGATTAGAGTTAATTATTCCTAAACAAGAACTACAAAAATTATGCGATGAACAGTTTGCATCTTCGTTTGAATTTTTTAAGCAATTAAAAGCTTTAGCAATTAATCTTGCGGTCGTAGTTTTTCCAACACCTCTTATGCCGGTTAATAAATAAGCATTTGGTGTTTTGCCTAGTCTGATAGCATTTGTAATAGTTTGAGCCATCACTTCTTGACCAATAAGATCTTTAAATTCTTGAGGTCTGTATTTTAGGGCTAAAATTTTATTATCTATCATTATGTTTAAAGAGGCAGGCAACAACCTGAAAAAATTTCATTACGGCTGCTTCTTTTCAGACCTGACCGGGTTTATGAAACATCCACCTGATGCCAACCTCAAATTGATTATATCAAGATCAATTTGATTACCACAAGACTAGATTGAAGAATTTGTGGACTATTTTTGTCTAAATTTTGAAGCTTCATAAACCCCTAGGATATCTAAGCTCTCAGTGTGAAATCCAAGCTCTTCGAGGCTTTTTTGAACTGTTTTTTGCTCAATATGACCCTCTAGGTCTAAATAAAAGTTAGTTTGGTCAAAAGTATTTTTCACAGAAAAACTTTCAAGTTTAGTTAGGTTGATTTGATTGGTGGCAAACCCCCCTAAAGATTTGTGCAAAGCTGATGGTTTGCTCTTTAGCCTAAAAATACAGGTTGTTATATATTTTTTGTTTTCATTATAATCTGGTTGTTTAACATTTTTCCCCATTACTAAGAATCGAGTGACATTGCCTGCTTCATCTTCAATATTTTTTCTTAATATTTTTAAGTTATATATTTTAGCTGCTAATTCTGATGCTATAGCTGCTATAAAATTATCTTTACCTGCTGCTAAATCTTTCGCTGAACCAGCGGTATCTGCTGAAATAATAGATTTAAAATTATTTTTTTTTATAATCTCCTGGCATTGGCCAATAGCTTGCGCGTGACTTCTTACATATTTAATATCTTTTAATTCTGCGTCTTGTCTGCTTAACAAACAATGTTCAACTTTCTGAAAGTGTTCTGAATAAATTTGCAATTTATATTTTGTTAATAAATAATGAATATCGGCAACTCTACCTGCTAATGAATTTTCAAGTGGGATAATCGCTTTAAAGCTTTCATTCTCAAAAGCTGTTTTGAAAGTTTCCTCAAAAGTCTTACAATTTTTAATTTCTGCTCCTTTGAAAATTTCTTCACACGCTATATGCGAGTAAGCACCTTTTTCACCCTGAAATGCTATTTTAATTTTTATCATTTAGTTTCCATTATTTTTTTTACTGCTTTTAAGTCTGCCTCAGTATCAACGCTTAAAGGGCATGAATCAATATATCCTACATCAATTTTCATTTTATCTTCAAGTGCCCTCATTTGTTCAAGTTTTCTTTTTACTTCGAGCTCACTTCTCTTTAGTCCTACATACCTTATCAAAGCTTTGTTAGTAAAGGCATAAATTCCGACGTGATGATAAGTGAATTTGTTTAAGGGTTTGTTAGAAATCCTAAAAAAATCTACAGCTCTTGTAAACGACTTATTTTTAATATTGTTTTCAGTAAGAACCTTTACAACGTTAGGATCTTTTTCTTCATGTTTGTCTTCGATGTGTGAAGCTAACGTTCCAATATCACATAAATTTTTCTTCATGTGTTCTGCTAAACTTTTTATTACATTGGGATTTAAATTTGGCATATCACCTTGAAAATTAATTATAATTTCTGGTTTAGAATTTAATTTTTTTTCAAACACCTCAAATATTCGATCTGTTCCTGTTTCATGCTTGTTGCTTGTGAGAACAGCTTGACCGTTGTGTTTTTTGATGAGTTCTAAAATTATTTTATCAGGGGTTGCCACGACAACTTGCCCTACGTTTGAATCTTTAGCAACATCATAAACGTGAAGGATCATTTCTTTATTATTAATAAGTTTTAGTGGTTTATTAGGCAGCCTTTCTGCGTTGAGTCTTGATGGTATTATTATTGCAATGTTGTCCATATTTATGCGTCTCTAGGACGCAAATAAAAAGACTAAATTTTCAGTTTTTTTTAATAAAGCCGTGTTATACGTCAAATAGTAATTATCAAATTTATGGATAGTTTTGAATTAAATAAAATTATAGCTGCTGTTCTTATGACAGCTTTAATCGTTATAGGTATCAATAAATTTGCAGATACTGTCTTCTACGTCGAAAAGCTAAAACAATCAGCCTACAAGGTTGAAGGAGTCGAATTAGCTTCTTCCACTGGAGCAACAACTGAAATTAAAGAAGTAGTTCAACTTGATATCAAAGAGATTTTGGCCCTAGGAGATGAGATACATGGTAAAAAAGTTTTTAAAAAATGTAGCGCCTGTCATATTGTTGCTAAGGGTGGAAAAAATTTAATTGGACCTGCTCTTTATGGGGTTGTTGGGCGGCCTGTTGCTTCTATCGATGGTTATGCTTATTCAAAAGCTTTAAAAGCTCACGAAAAAAATTGGAGCTTTGAAGAATTAAATGCTTTCTTGTTAAAACCTAAATCTTACATCAAAGGAACCAAGATGGCTTACGCAGGATTAAGAAAAGACAAAGATAGGGCTTCTGTAATCTTATATTTAAACTCCCAAAGCGATAGTCCTTTGCCAAGACCATAGTTTAACTTAAACACCAATTAATAATACTTTTTTGTGCATGAACTCTATTGAGAGCTTGTATCCAAACTACAGATTGTTTTCCATCAACAATTTCATCTGTTGCTTCCTCTCCTCTGCCAACAGGAAGACAATGCATAAAAATTGCATCGGACTTTGCCAGTTTCATTATTTTTTTATTTACTTGGTAGCTTTTTAATATTTGTTTCTTTTTCTTTTTATCCACTTTGTCATTCATAGAAACCCATTTATCGGTCATGACACAATCTGTGTCTTTAACTGCTTCATTAGGATTTTTGGTAATAGTAATATTAGCTTTATTCTTTTTAGCCCAAGCTATTATTTTTTTATTTGGTTTATATTTATCTGGACAGCCGATATTAAGTTTAAAGGCAAATTTTGCTGAAGCTTCAATAAGTGAGTTAGACATATTATTATCTCCGTCACCTAACCAGGTAATAGTTTTATTTTTTATATCTCCCTTAAGCTCTTCAAAGGTTAAAATATCTGACATTATTTGGCAAGGGTGACTTTGTTCGGATAAACCATTGATCACTGGAATATTAGAATGTTTAGCAAACTCTACTAGATTTTTATGTAAAGATGTTCTCATCATTATAACATCAGCATACTCTGATAGAACTTTAGCGGTATCTTTTATGGATTCATCACCTTTGCCATAATGGATTACATCTGGATTAAGAATAATTGAAGATCCTCCCAATTGTTTGGCCGCAATATCAAAAGAAATTCTAGTTCTTGTGGAGGGTTTTTCAAAAATCATAACCATTGATTTTCCAGCAAAAGGCTGATCAGAATCAACTGCTGATTTATTCAATTTTTTTCTATTTGATTTTCTTGTTTTTGCTTCTTCGATAATCTCTCTTAAGACTTGAGAGGACAAATCAGAAATATTTAAAAAGTTTTTCATTTAAAATTTTTACATACTTTTCTTAAAATTACTATTGCTTCGTCAATATTTTCTTTTTTGACGTTTAATGGTGGTAATAATCTTACAACGTTTTCTGCTGCTCTTATCGTTAATAGTTTATTTTCTAGAAGTTTTTTTATGAATAAATTTTGGTCAGGAGTTACTTTAATTCCTGTCAACAAACCTAGGCCTCTTACTTCTTTAACTATACTTGGAAATTCAGACTGTAATTTGCTTAGTTCAGCGTGAAAATATCTTGAAATAGTCTGGACATTTTTTAGAAAACCTTTTTTTAATATTTCATCTAAAACTGCGTTACCGACGCTCATAGCTAGTGGGTTACCACCAAATGTTGATCCATGTGACCCTGGACCCATACACGAAGCTACTTTCTTAGTCATAAGACACGCCCCAATAGGAAACCCTCCACCTATTCCTTTAGCGATAGGAACTATATCTGGGGTAATGCCCGCATATTCAAATGCAAAAAATTTTCCTGTTCTTCCAATTCCACACTGAACTTCGTCTAAAATAAGTAAAATATTTTTTTTATTACATAATTTTCTCAGCCCTTTTAAGCAGTAGTCAGGAATAACCTTGATGCCACCTTCTCCCATGATCGTTTCAACCATTATAGCTGCAGTTCTTTTTGTTATAGATTTTTCTAGGCTTTTATGATTTGCAAAATCAAAATGGTCAAAACCATCTACTTTAGGTCCGAAACCTTCGGTAGCTTTTTTGCTATTACTTGCAAAAATTGTAGCTAATGTTCTTCCATGAAAACTATTGTTTAAACATAAAATTCTATTTTTTTTTAGCTGGCCTTTTGAATAAAAATATCTTCTAGCTACTTTAATTGCAAGTTCAGTGGCTTCCGCACCTGAATTTTGAAAAGCTACATAATCTGCGAATGAGTTTTGTGTAAGCCTTTTTGCTAATCTTTCCTGTTCTAGAATTACAAAGGCATTAGAAACATTCCATAATTTTTTGGATTGTTTGCTAATAGCTTTGATTAAATGATCGTGGCAATGCCCAAGTGAATTAACTGCAATTCCTTGTACAAAATCTAAATATTTTTTTCCATTTGTAGAATAGAGGTAACAACCTTTTCCTTTTGTAAAAGAAATTTTTTTTCTAGCATAACTATTTAATAGCGCACTCATATTCAGGATTTAATTTTGTAGCCTTTTTTATACAATATAAAAGCAGTCATAAACATAATAAAACTTAATATTGTCAAATAAGTAAATCCTACGATTAGTGAGCCATCTGATTGACCTATAAAACTATATCTGAATCCATCTATCATATAAAAGAAGGGATTAGCCTTGCTAATTGTTTGAAGATAAACTGGCAATTTATCAATGGTATAAAAAGTTCCAGACAAAAAAGATAAAGGAATAATAATAAAATTAGTTACTGTTGCCATATGGTCAAATTTTTCAGCCCAAAGACCTGCAACAATTCCAAGAGCACCAAGAATAAAAGAAGACAAGAAAGTAAATAAAATCAAAATAAAGTAGTTTTTAATTTCAATTTCTATAATCAAATGAAAGATGCAGATTGATATAAAAGCTATCATGACGCTTCTTGTGACTGCAGCAAGTGTTACGGCAAAAGTAACTTCTCCTGCGGACAAAGGAGCATATAAAATATCGACAATATTACCTTGTATTTTTCCAATCATAAAAGATGACGCTGAATGAGAAAAAGATTGCTGTATTACTTGCATAGCGACCAAACCAGGTGCCAAAAAATTAATAAAAGGAACGCCTAAAACATTACCTTTGTCCGCACCTATAGCTAGTGATAAAACTAATAAAAAAAGCAATGCGGAGACAAGAGGAGAAAAAATTGTTTGAATCCAAACATTTAAAAATCTTAACACTTCTTTTTTATAAAGTGTCCAGGCACCAATCCAGTTAACCGAACCAAATCTTCTTGTGCCTATTTTATATTTTGAACTAATTTCAACCATGGGCAGTGTTATATCTTTTTAA
>MDTF01016170.1_pt1 | contig 12157 bp, 9 predicted proteins | sample 811191 | NCBI WGS metagenome assembly MDTF01 (sample SAMN05326649, study PRJNA326480) | marine metagenome | isolation source: seawater | place: Southern Ocean | collected 2011
TCGTTGTCTGGGTTAGCTGCTTGAGTCTAAGCGTGAGTTTAGACCTAGAGAAATGACTGCTTTAATGACAGAACCCGGCTTACAGACTATCTAGCAAACAAAGCTAAGTTTTCCAAAAAATTCTAAATAATAGCTTTTTCTTAGTTTTAAACGAAAAAAGTATTATATTGACTAGGTTGTATAAAACCCATATCATCCCATAAAAACCCAAATAGGAGTTTTATTGAGATATTTTAGAGAAAGGACTGTTTCAGAATTTTTATTTTTCTTAGCCTTTCTTTTTGTTTGTGGACTAAAAAATTATGTTTTTATCAAGTTACGAGAACAAACTAGACAAAAAAGGGAGAGTTTCAGTGCCAGCTAATTTTAGATCTCATTTAAGCTCTATAGGTTACAATGGATTTGTTGCCTATCCATCTTTTAACCACGAAGCACTCGAAGCTTGTTCTGAAGATAGAATAGAAAAACTTTCTAATACAATAGACTCACTAAATCCTTTTGAAGAAAAAAGAGATTATTTTGCAACTTCAGTTTTATCAGAAAGTGTGAGCTTACAATTTGATAGCGAAGGTAGAGTTTTAATTACAAGCAAATTATTAGATCATGCAAAAATTAAAAACAGCATTTTGTTTGTGGGTTTAGGAAAAACTTTTCAAATATGGGAGCCTAAATCTTTTGAAAAATTTAAAACAGTTGCAAGAAAAAAAGCATATCAAAATAGATCTAACTTAAAATGGGACAACAATAAAACAGGGGAGAAAATATGACAATAAGACTAGGTAGTGGAGAACTTAAAGAATTAAAACCAAGAATTTTAGTTTTAGGTGTTGGCGGTGCTGGTGGAAATGCAATAAACGCTATGATTGAAGCAGGCATGCAAGGTGTAGAATTTGCTGCGGTTAATACAGATGCTCAAGATCTAAAACTAAGTAAAGCTGATGCAAGAATTCAAATTGGTACAAGTTTAACCAAAGGCTTAGGTGCTGGAGCAAAACATGACATCGGACAAGCTGCTGCAGATGAGTCTTTAAACGAAATAATAAATTTTTTACAAGGTGCTAATATGGTTTTTATCACTGCTGGCATGGGCGGAGGAACTGGAACTGGTGCGTCAAGTGTAATTGCTAGAGCAGCAAGAGAACTTAATATTTTAACTGTCGGTGTAATTACTCTTCCTTTTTCTTACGAGGGGCCTAAAAGAATGCGAAGAGCAATTGAGGGAATGAATGAACTAAAAAAACACTTAGATACATCTATAGTTGTCCCAAATCAAAATCTTTTTAAAGTTGCGAGTGAGACAACAACATTTGAAGATTCTTTTCATTTATCCAATGATGTTTTAAACCATGGGGTTCAAAGTATTACTGATCTTATGGTCAAACCGGGAATCATAAACTTAGATTTTGCAGATGTTGAAACCGTTATGAGTTCAATGGGAAAAGCTATGATGGGCACTGGTGAAGCTGAAGGTGAGAACAGAGCTTTAACTGCAACAGATATGGCTTTAAACAATCCATTAATAGATGATTATTCTCTTAAAGGGGCCAGAGGTTTATTGGTTAATATAACTGGTGGAAAAGACATAACGCTTTTCGAAGTAGATCAAGCTGTGAACAAAATAAGAGCAGAAGTAGACCCGGAGGCAGAGTTAATTTTTGGAGCTATCAAAGATGAGTCTCTTAATGGAAAAATGAGAGTATCAATAGTTGCGACAGCTTTAGACGGACAAGCAGTTAATACTACTGGAGTTGTTAATATGGTTAATCGTATTCAAAATAGAAATAGCGGATACTCAGATGCGGCGTTATTTTCTAAGGGAGCGATAATGCAAAATAATTCTGTTAATAGTTCAATAAGTGGAGCAACTGCATTAAAATTAGACGAACAATTTGAAGTTGATGAAATGCAACAATCTTCCTTAAATATTCAGGAAGAAAAAATTGTTCAAAACAATAATGAAAATCAATTTGTAAATATAAATGAAAATAATTTTTTTGACAATGATACAAACACAGAAGTATCACTTAATGAAACTTCAATAGAATCCGAATTAATGGAGCAGACATCCTCAAATGATGAACGCAAAACATCTTTAGAAGAAGAATACACGCCCAAACTTTTTTCTGAAGAGGCATCTTTAGATGAAAATAAAGCTTATGTGTCAGAATCAGAGCAAAAACTCTTCGATCAAGAAAACAATCAAGAAGAAGACTTTGAGATTCCTGCATTCTTAAGAAGACAAAAGTTTTAATGAAAAAAAAAAAATTGAATGAAAAATACCACAACATCATTGGAAAAAAAACATTTTCCAGTGATGTTAGATGAGGTCATTCAAACATGTTTACCAATTAGTAAGGACCATTTAATTGTAGACTGCACTTTTGGTGGCGGCGGATATTCTAAAGAATTATTAAAGCTACCTAATGTTAAGGTCATTGCTCTAGACAGAGATAAATCTGCAATTGGCAGAGCAAAAAAATTAGAAAAAAATTTTCCAAAACAATTTACTTTTTATAACGAAAAATTTAGTAATTTAGAAAAAGTAATTAAAAAAGAAAATAAGCCCGATATAATTATTTTTGATTTAGGATTATCAACTTTTCAACTGCAGGATTACAGCAGAGGATTTTCGTTTAAATCGAATAAAAAAATAGACATGCAAATGGGTCTTTCAAAAACATCAGCAGAAGATGCAATCAATAATTTGGATGAAAAGAATCTTAAATTAATATTAAAAATTCTTGGAGAAGAAAAAGAAGCTAACAGAATTACAAGAAATATAATTAAAGCAAGAACAATAAAAAAAATTACTACTGTTGCAGAATTAGTTCAAATAATAGAATCAAGTAAAAAAAAAAATTACAATAAAAAAATAAATGTTTGCACAAAAACATTTCAAGCCTTGAGAATATTTGTGAATAAAGAAACTACAGAATTAATAGAAGGTTTGATCAAAGCAAGTCAGCTCATTAAATCTGGAGGCAAAATAATTATAGTAAGTTTTCATTCAATAGAAGATAGAATTATTAAATACTATTTTACTAATTACTCATCTAATAAATCTAATCCTTCTAGGTATATGCCAACTGAAAACAATCAAAAGAATTCTTTTTTTGATAAATATAAAAATAATTTTTTAATCCCAAGTCTAGAAGAACTAGTTAAAAATCCAGCTTCACGATCGGCAAAATTAAGAAAAGCAATTCGAACAAAGCAAGAATTTATTTATCCAAAAGAATTTAAAGAAAAATTTAAAAAATATATAGACATAGAAAATGTTGCCATATAATAAAAAAAAACTAATAATAATTTTAATTTACTTTTCTTTTTTTATTGCTATTCCCATTATTAAAAATGAAAGCAGAAAAATAGAAAAAAAAATTCAAACACACGAAGGACAAATATTTTTTTTAGAAAAAAATTTATTAGAAGCTACCTTGGAGTTTCAATATTTAACTTCTCCTGCCATTTTATTAGGTAAAATAGAAAAACACTTAGATCAAAAATACAATAACTTAGATTCATCACAAATTTATTTAAATATTGAAGATTTCGTATCTGAACAAAAAAAACTAACTAGAATTTTAATTAATGAGAAAACAAAAAAATAAAATAAATTTTAATCACACCAATCAAAAATCTTTCTTTTTTGATGATTTTCTTGAAACTACTCAAAAAAATAAAAAATTGAATAAGTCTAAAATTTACGAAGATAGACTTTATATATTGTTTTCTCTTTTCTTTTCTTTAATACTTATTTTTTCAATTTCTATTTTTTCTATCTCTATTCAAGAATCTAGTTTTCAAGGATATGAGAAAACTAATTATAATTACCCATTATTGAGAAGAGATGTTTTGGATAGAAATGGAAAGTTAATGGCTAGAAATATAAATTCTTATCATGCTGCAGTAAAACCTGGCCTTATTAAAAATAAAGAAAATTTTATTTTAAATATTAAATTAAAATTTCCTGAGATTTCTTCATTAGAATTAAAAAATAAACTAGAAAGTAAAAAAAGATTTTATTTAAAAAGAAGATTAACTGCAGATGAAAAAAATAAATTACGTTCTTTAGGTCAAAAAGGTATAATTTTTGAACCATTTCAAAGCAGAGTTTATCCACATGGTCAATTGTACAGCCATGTTCTAGGTCAAATAGATGATGATAATTATGGTATATCAGGAATTGAAAATTATTTTGATAGGGAATTAAGAGATAAGCAAAAAATTAAAGAGCCTTTGATTTTGACTTTAGACTCAAACATTCAGTTTTTAATTAAAATGCAATTAAAGAAAGCCATGGAAGATTTTCAAACAAATTCAGCTGGTGGATTATTAATGGACGTAAATAACGGAGAAGTTTTGTCGTTAGTTTCATTGCCAGACTATAACTTAAATATTAGAGAAAATATTTCAGATATCAAATATATGAATCAAATAACAAAAGGAGTTTTTGAACTTGGGTCAGTATTTAAAACATTTACTGTAGCTCTTGCGCTCGAAGAAAATATTTTATCTCCAGAAACAATAATTAATAATATACCCAATAATATTAGATGTTCGATTTATAATATTGCAGACACTCATGACTTTCCAGAAAGCCTATCAGTTGAAGATATTCTAATAAGATCTTCAAACATAGGTTCTTTAATGATCGCCAGGCAAATTGGTGGAGCCAAATTAAAAAACTTTATAGAAAAACTTGGTCTCCTAAAAACTGTAAATTTTGAATTAGAAGAAATAGGCCAGCCACATAATTTTAAGTGGAAAAAATGTAAATTAGAAACTGTATCTTTTGGGCACGGTATTACGACCACCCCATTACAAGCCGCCACAGCTTATGCTTCCATAACAAATGGAGGATACATAGTTAACCCAACCCTTCTGCCAGGAAAAAAAATAAATTTTGAGAATAGAGTTTCTGTTATTTCCAACAAAACAAGTTATCAAATAAATAAAATGCTTCGGAAAGTAGTGTCCGAAGAAAGAGGGACTGCTAGTAATGCAAATATATTTGGGTATGAAGTTGGAGGAAAAACAGGCACGGCAAAAAATTACAAAAATAAGAAGAAAAACATCAATACATTTATTTCTATATTTCCTTCAAACAAACCAAAATACGTTCTTCTTGTTATTTTAGACAATCCTAAGGGAGCACCACACCTTATTTATAACTATAAGGGCAAGCCAACTGCTAATATTTCTAGAACTGAAGCTGGATGGAACTCTGCTTACGTTTCAGGCAAAATAATAGAAAAGATTGGACCTATTTTAGCCATAAACAACAACGAGGTTCACAATACTCATGTTGTTAAAAGAAATAATTAAAAACTTACCAACTAATATTCAAAACATAAATATTAAAGGATTGTCTCTCGACAGCACGCAAATTAAAAAAAATTTTCTATTTTTCGCCAAAAAAGGAAGCAAACATAATGGTGAAAGTTATATAGTTGATGCGATTAGAAAAGGGGCGACGGCTGTAGTCTGCGATATAAATTGTAAAATAAAAAAAACAAAAATACCAATTATAAAAGTTGAAAATATTAAAAAAACTATAGTAGATGCATGTAAAGTATTTTACCAAACTAAACCAAAAAATATTATCGCTGTTACAGGTACTAATGGAAAAAGTTCAGTTGTTGATTTTTATCATCAAATTCTAAAAGCTCAAAAAATTCCAGTTGCATCCCTGGGCACTTTAGGAATTAAAATAAACAATAAAGTATCAAGAACCAACTTAACAACCTTAGATATTATTTCATTACATAGAGAACTTTCAAAAATTAAAACCTTAGGTATCGACAATGTCATACTAGAAGCTTCTAGCCATGGTTTAGACCAAGGAAGATTAAATGGATTAAAATTCAAAACAGCAATTTTTACAAATTTTTCACAGGATCATCTTGATTATCATAAAAATATGAAAAATTATCTAAACGCTAAATTAATCTTGTTTTCCAGGCTGTTAGAAAAAAAAAATTACATAGTTACAGATAATGAAATTCCAGAATTCATAAAATTAAAAAAAATATCAAAAAAAAATAATTTAGAATTACTAACTATTGGCCGAAACAATTCAACGTTTCAATTTGAAATGATTGAATCAAATAGTAATTTTCAGAATATTATTTTTAGATATAATAGAAAAATTTACAAAGTTCAAATTCCCTTGATTGGCTTATTTCAAATTAAGAATCTACTCATGTCAATTGTAGCGGCTAAAATATCTGGTTTAGATATTAAAAAAATTTTGCACATTATTAAAAATATAAAAGAAGTGAATGGTCGACTTCAGTTAGTAAAAACCACACCTAATGGAACAAAGATATTTGTTGATTATGCACATACACCAGACGCACTTGAGACCGCACTAAAAACGCTTAAGACACACTATAAAATTAAACCAGATGTAGTTTTTGGTTGTGGTGGTGAAAGAGATAAAAAAAAGAGATCTAAGATGGCAACTATTTGTGAAAAAAATGCGGAAAAAATATACATAACAGATGACAACCCAAGGAATGAAAATCCGAAATTAATTAGAAAAATGATCATATCAGGATTCAATAAAAAATTAAATATTTTTGAAATACCCTCAAGATCAAAAGCAATTAAGACAGCAGTTATTAACTCAAAGCCAAATAGCATTATACTCATAGCTGGGAAGGGACACGAGACCTTTCAAATATATAAAAAAAAAATTATTAATATTTCGGACAAAGATATAGTGAAAAATATTAATACCAAAGAAGTTAAATTTAATAAAAAAAATTATAATAAAATTTTCAACGCAGAAATTTTAAAAAAAATACTAAAAAAAAATAAATTAAGATTTGAAGGGGTTTCAATCAATTCAAAACAAGTCAAAAAAAATAATCTATTTGTAGCAATAAAAGGAAAAAATTATGACGGACATATTTTTGCAAAAGAAGCATTAAAATACAAAGCTAACTATTGTGTTGTACAAAAAAAAATGACCAAACTAGACAAAAAAAAAATAATTCAATGCCCCAATACCCTTAATTTTTTAAACAAACTAGCTATCTTGAAAAGAAATAGCATAAATTTAAAAGTCATTGCTATAACTGGAAGTTCAGGAAAAACTACACTCAAAACAACACTTGGCAAAATATTAAATGAGTATGGTAAGACTTATTTTTCGCAAAAATCCTTTAACAACCATATTGGAGTACCTCTTAGTTTGAGTAACATAGAAAATGACCATAAATATGGTGTCTTTGAAATTGGCATGAGTAATGAGGGAGAAATACGAAAGCTTTCCAATTTGGTCAAACCTAATATTGCAATAATCACCAACATAGGTGAAGCTCACTTAGAAAATTTTGATAATTTAAATGGTGTTGCCAAAGCTAAGTCTGAAATTATCGAGAATATAAGCAAAGATGGTTATTTAATTTTAAATAGAGATGATAAATATTTTAATTATCTTTCAAAGCTTGCAACAAAAAAAAAAATTAATGTTCTATCTTTTGGCAAGTCAAATAAATCTGATGCCAGGTTAATAAAAAACAAATTATATAAAAACTATAATAATCTTCACTTCAGAATATTAAATAAAAATATTTATTTAAGAGTTATGAATGTTAATTCTTTAATTATTTCTAATATACTGTTTACTTTACTCACTCTTCATATTTTAGATTTAGATTTAACAAAAATAATAAATTTTTCGCATTATTTTCAGTTAGTAGAAGGAAGGGGTAAAGTACACCTTATTTCAAGATACAAAAAAAAGTTCCAGCTAATAGACGAAAGCTACAACGCTAATCCTTCTTCAGTTAAAAATGCTATTAATAATTTTTCAAATATTAAAAGAAACCATGAAAAAAAATATTTACTACTTGGTGACATGTTGGAACTAGGCAAAAAGTCAGATAATTACCACAATAAATTAGCGTATTTTATTAATCATAGTGATATTGATAAGTTGTTTGTATACGGTAAAAATGCTTTTAAAACCTATCAAAAAACCTATAAAGCTAAACAAGGAAATATCTTACAGAATTTAAATGATTTTGATGAAATTTTTTCAGATATTATAAATAAAGACGATTACTTAATGATAAAAGGTTCTAATGCCACTGGTTTAAACAGATTATCAAAAATAATTATTTTGGGACACAAACATGCTTTATAGTTTTTTATCATCTCTTACAGATAATTACTCTTATTTAAATGTATTTAAGTATATTACATTTAGAACAGGACTTTCTGTAATTACATCATTCATAATTGTTTTCATAATTGGAGAACCATTAATAAAAATATTTCAAAAGAATCAAATATCTGGCCCTATAAGACAAGACGGACCAATAGACCATATAATAAAAAAATCAGGGACACCCACAATGGGAGGGCTAATTATTATATTAGGTATTTTCCTAGGAACTTTTTTATGGGCAGACCTAAGCAATATATATATTTTAACAGTAATTTTTGTTTCCATTAGCTTAGGTTTTTTGGGATTTATTGATGATCTGTTAAAAATTAAGCTCAAAAACTCAAGAGGTTTAAATTCGAGGTTAAAACTTTCTGGTCAAGTTGTGATTAGTTTAATAGCAATTTATATTTTGTATAGATATTCAGAACACCAGTTTTTAAGTGATTTATATTTTCCATTCTTTAAAAACTTAATTTTACCAATGGGATTTTTTTTTATTCCATTTGCACTTTTTGTTATTGTAGGTGCGTCGAACGCAGTAAATTTAACAGACGGTTTAGATGGACTTGCAACTGTACCTGTGATGTTGGTTGCTTTGTCCTATACCCTTATAAGCTATGTAGTGGGCAATACGATTTTTGCAGAGTATTTAAAAATTCCCTATGTAGAGAATGCAGGAGAATTAAGTATTTTTTGTGGAGCTATTTTTGGTTCATGCCTAGGTTTTCTTTGGTACAACGCTCCACCAGCTAAAATATTTATGGGTGACACGGGTTCACTTTCTTTAGGAGGGTCTTTAGCCGCTGTAGCCATCATAGTAAAACACGAAATAGTTTTAGCTATAATTGGAGGACTTTTTGTACTTGAAACTGTCTCTGTTATTATACAAGTTTTATCTTTTAAAATGACCGGCAAAAGAGTTTTTATGATGGCTCCAATTCACCATCACTTTGAAAAAAAAGGTTGGCCAGAATCTACCATAGTAATAAGATTTTGGATTATAGCAATTATTTTGGCATTAATCGGATTGGCTACACTAAAGATGCGATAAATAATGAAAATACCAAAACCAATAAAAGATTGTTCATTCGGTATATATGGGCTTGGCCTGTCAGGTATATCTGTACTTAAATTCTTAAAAAATAAAAATAAAAATAAAATTTATACGTGGGACGATAAAAAAAACAAAAATAACAAAAAAAAATTTAATTCATTTAAAAGGTCGTTAGACCTAGTAGACTATATTGTAATTAGTCCTGGAATTAATATCCAAAAAACAAAATTTAAATCAGAATTAATTAGAAACAAAAAAAAATTAATTACAGATTTAGATCTATTTTATATGCAAAAAATTCCAGTAAAATCCATAGCAATAACTGGGACTAATGGAAAATCAACAGTATGTAAATTAATTCAGCATATACTTAAAACAAACAAGTTAGACGCTCAACTTGGTGGTAATATTGGTAAACCAATATTAGATTTAAAAATTAAGAAAAAATCTATAGTAATTGTAGAAGCATCATCTTTTCAATTATCATACGCTAAATTTTTAAAACCAAACTTAGCAGCGATATTGAATATTAGTACTGATCATTTAGATTGGCACAACACAATAACAAATTATAAAAATTCTAAATTTAAGATATTCTCTAGACAGGGTAAAAACGATATTGCTCTATTAAATAATAAAAAACTTATTAAGTTATTTAAAAAAAATAATTATTTAAGCAAATTAAAGACAATAAAAAGAGTTTCCTTAAAACCTGTGATAATAAAAAAAATCACTAATAATTATTTAACTTCTGGACCTAATTTAGAAAACCTAGTATTTGCCCATCAAATATCTCAATTATTTAAAATTAAAGAAAAAATTTTTCTTATCGCAGTAAACAATTTTAAGGGCTTACCGCACAGACATGAGATATTTTTAAAAAAAAATAAGATAACCTTTATTAACGATTCTAAAGCGACAAGCTTTGACTCAACAAAATATGCATTAAAAAATAATAAAAATATTTATTGGATCCTTGGAGGTTTGCCTAAAATTAGAGATAATTTTAACCTTTTAGGGTTAAGTTCAAATATAATTAAATCTTTTATCATTGGAAAAAAAACAACTTATTTTAAAAATCAGGTAGGCAAGAAGATAAAATATAAAATATCTTTTAATCTAAAAAATGCAATCAAAGATATCTTCAAAGAACTACCCTTAATAGGAGACAAAAGAGTTACTGTCTTGTTTAGTCCGGCAAGTGCCTCTTATGATCAATTTAATAATTTTAATGAAAGAGGAAATCAATTTAAAAAAACAATTAAAGATTATGTTAAAAAATTTCTTTAAAGATAATATAAAAAATTATTGGAGAAATATAGACAAAACTATATTTACAACTTTTTTATTACTATTTATTTTAGGTGTTTTTTTTTCATTTGCCTCCACCTCAACTTTAGCGGGAGAAAGGTTAAATAAAGATTATTATTTTTTCTTTTCAAAACATTTAATCTTTGCAATATCTGCAATCTTTTTAATGATTTTGATTTCTTCTATTCACTTAGAATTTTTTAAAAAAATCTTATTACCTATTTTCATTATAGCGTTAGCTTCTTTAGCCCTAGTATTGTTTTTTGGAGTAGAGGTAAAAGGGTCGAAACGTTGGTTAAATTTATTTTTTTTCCGTTTTCAACCTATAGAGTTTGTAAAACCTTTTTTTATCTTAATTATTGCAAAAATTTTATCGAAAGACAAATTCACAACTTCTAATACTTCTTATTTTTTAAGTTTCTTTGTATTAACTTTGCCTTGTATTATTTTATTGAATCAACCAGATGTTGGTCAAACAATATTGTTAATTTTATCTTGGTCTACTATTGTTTTTGTTTCAGGAATAAAATTAATTTATATCGTTAGTTTATTTGGCTTAACTATTGCCTCTGTAGCAGGCTTATTATTGATATTTCCTAATAAGTTTTCATACATTTATCAACGTATTGAAACTTTTTTTGATCCCTCAAAAGGAGATAGTTTTCAATCTAACAATGCGCTTGATGCTATTAGAGAAGGTGGTCTAACAGGCCAAGGAATGGGAGAAGGAACTTTAAAAGATCGTGTACCTGAAGCTCACACAGATTATATCATTTCTGTTATTGCCGAAGAATTTGGATCAATTATTTCAATATTTTTAATTTGTATATTTTTATATATTTCATTTAGGATTGTTAAGTTTGCACTTTCAGAAAATGAGAAATTTATTAAAATATCACTCTCAGGTCTTGCAACTCTTTTGATTTTTCAAACGTTCATACATATTGGTGTTAACACTAGTTTGCTACCTACGACTGGTATGACATTGCCATTTTTAAGTTATGGTGGCTCTTCAATGATTGGTAGTTCAATACTTGCAGGAATTATATTAAATTTTACAAGAAGAAGATTCTTAAATGAAAACTACTAACAAGAAAAAAATTATAATTGCCACAGGAGGAACTGGAGGGCATATTTTTCCAGCATATAGCTTGGCAAGAAACTTTATTAAAAAAGATTATTCAGTCGAAATTATAACAGATAAGAGAGGGTTGAAATATTTAGATAGAAATAAAGATATAAAAATAATTTTAAATAATTCTGCGACAATATACAAAAAAAATATAATTAATTTATTTTTTTCAATTTTTATAATTTTTTTTTCTTACGTAAAATCTTTAGTGATTTTATACAAAACAAAACCAGCAATTATTTTTGGCATGGGGGGTCACGCCTCTTTCCCAGTTTGTATAGCAGCTAAAACGTTAAACATACCATTTATTATTTATGAAAATAATATTCAAATAGGTAAAAGCAATAAGTATCTACTTCCGTTTGCCTCTAAAATCTTTGTTTCCTATAAAGATATTATTGGGATTAAACACAAATATAATCACAAGGTAGTTGTTACTGGCAATATAATTAGAGAAGAAATTTTAAATTTTAAAAAA
>MDTF01012858.1_pt1 | contig 12153 bp, 12 predicted proteins | sample 811191 | NCBI WGS metagenome assembly MDTF01 (sample SAMN05326649, study PRJNA326480) | marine metagenome | isolation source: seawater | place: Southern Ocean | collected 2011
ATTGATAATATTATTAATAAAATTTTAAATTCAAAAAAAATCAATTCTTCCTGGTTTAAAAGCAGAAGAAAACATTTAACGGTCTTTGACAACTACAAACTAATTAAAAATCCAGTTGATTTTGAGCAATTATTCTATATTTTGGAGAATTGACAATAATGAATTAAAAAGTGTTTAAGTGATTAAATAATCATTTGTAATAAATAAAAATCAATTGAAAAAAACAGCTATTTTAATTACAACTTATAATAGAAGACTTATTACTCTAAAATGTATCGAATCTTTAAAAAAGAATTCAAAGTTTGACAGCTCTTTTGATATTTATATAGCAGATTCCAATTCAAAAGACAAAACTTTACAAGAAATAAAAAGATTAAACCCTGAAATTAAAGTATTTAATGTAGGTGACAATTTTTTTTGGTCACAAGGAATGAACTTGGCTTGGAAAAAGGCAAGAGAAACTTATGAATATGATTTTTATCTATGGCTTAACGATGATACTAATTTAAATATTAAGTCTTTAGAAATAATTTTTGAAGATTATAGAGTAGCACCAAACAAATCTATCTTAGTAGGGGTAACTTCAGATGTAAATGGAAATATTACATACGGGGGACGCAACTCTACTGAAGGAGAGATTATTTCCCCAAATGGGACAATCCAAAGGGTGAATTATATTAATGGAAATTTTGTTCTTATTCCAAAAAATGTTTTTAATCAATTAGGTTATATAGATAAAAGATATTCTCATGCTCTTGGTGACATTGATTATGGTTTAAGAGCAAAAAATAAAGATGTAAATATTTTTATAAGCTCAAAAATAATAGGAAATTGTTCTAGAAATAAAATTAGATCATATGAATCCATAATTAAAACTTTGGATATTGAAAAAAATTTATTTAAAAGAATGGCAAAACTAAATAGGTCATTAGTTTTGCCATTTAAAGAATATTATTACTTTAATAAAAAACATTTTGGATTGGTAAAAACTATTAAGTTTATTTTTGGATATTTATTGCTTATACTTTCTCCAACATTATATTTTAAATTAAAAACACAAATTTGAAAAAAGCATTAGTTACGGGTATTACTGGTCAAGATGGTGCTTATTTAGCAGAGTTTTTATTAGAAAAGGGCTATGAAGTTCATGGATTAAAGAGAAGGGTGTCGTCATTTAATACTGAAAGAATAGATCATCTATATGAAGATCCTCATATTGAAAATCAAAAATTTATATTACATTTTGGAGATGTAACGGATTCAACAAACCTTGTTAGATTAATAAAAGAAATTGAGCCTGATGAAATTTATAATTTGGCAGCAATGAGTCATGTAGCAGTCTCATTTGAGCTTCCTGAATATACAGCAAATGCAGATGGAATAGGAACTTTAAGGATTCTGGAGGCAGTTCGTACAATAGGAATTCACAAAAAAGTTAAAATATACCAAGCTTCAACATCTGAGCTTTATGGAAAGGTTCAAGAAATTCCTCAAAATGAATCAACACCTTTTTATCCGAGAAGTCCATATGGAGTGGCTAAGCTTTATGCCTATTGGATCACAGTTAACTATAGGGAAGCATACGGTATTTTTGGATGCAATGGAATTTTATTTAATCACGAATCTCCAATTCGAGGAGAAACTTTTGTGACTAGGAAAATAACAAGAGCAATATCTAAAATTGCTTTTGGACTTCAAGACAAACTTTATATAGGCAACCTTGATGCAAAAAGAGATTGGGGCCATGCTAAAGACTATGTAAGAATTATGTGGATGATTTTACAAGCTAAAGAACCTGAAGATTGGGTTATAGCTACTGGAAAAACCAATTCAGTAAGAGATTTTATAAAATTTGCATTTAAATATGTTGGTGTAGAAATTAGATTTCAAGGTAAAGGTATTAACGAAAAGGGATATGTTAAATCCATTTCAAAAACAGATTACCAATTCAAGGAAGGGGATGAGGTGGTTATGGTTGATTCAAGATATTATAGGCCTACTGAAGTAGATTTATTAGTAGGTGATTCTAGTAAAGCAAAAAATAAACTAGGATGGGAGCCTAAAATTAGTTTCAAAGAATTAATTGCTGATATGATGAGATCAGATCTAAAAAATACAAAAAAAGAGATGTTTTTAAAAAAAGAAGGGTATGGTTTTAAAAATAATTTTGAATGATCTCAAGAAATTCTAAAATATTTATTGCTGGTCATAAAGGAATGGTTGGCTCTTCATGTTATAAATTATTAAAACTTAAGGGTTATAAAAATATTATTTGCTTAAGTTCTTCAGAATTAGATTTGAGGAATCAAAAACAAGTTTTTGATTTTTTTTATAAATTCAGACCAGATGTTGTCATTGATGCTGCTGCTAAAGTAGGCGGGATACTCCATAATTCAGAATTTCCTTATGAATTTCTGATGGATAACCTATTGATTCAAAATAATTTAATAAAATTCTCAAAGGATTTTAATGTTAAAAAATTTATTTTTTTAGGAAGTTCTTGTATTTATCCAAAACTCGCAAAACAACCGATTAAAGAAGAATATCTTTTGACTGGTCCTTTAGAAGAAACTAACCAATGGTATGCCATAGCAAAAATAACAGGAGTAAAATTATGTGAATCTATTTTTTTTAAAGAAAAAAAACAATTTATCTCAATTATGCCAACCAATTTGTACGGACCTAATGATAATTTTGATAAAAAATCATCTCATGTTTTACCAGCTTTGATATCTAAACTATATGAGGCTAAAAATTTGAAATCACTCGAAGTTAAACTTTGGGGAACTGGAAAACCTCTTAGAGAGTTTTTATATGTTGATGATTTATCGGTTTTTATTTTATCAATTTTAGAAAGTCATGTAAAAGATTCTGTATATAATATAGGAAGTGGCGAAGAAGTGTCAATTTTAGATCTTGCAAATATTATTAAACAAATTGTTGGATATAAAGGTAAAATAACATTTGATCCTTCAATGCCTGACGGAACTCCAAGAAAATTTTTAGATAGCAGCAAAGCGAAAAATAAAGGTTGGTGTCCAAATGTCAGTCTTCAAGATGGAATTGAAACTACATATAAATGGTTTTTACACAATAAAATAAAATAAAATGAGTGTTATTAAATATTTATACATGTGTTTTTTGTTTTTAATTGGAAAAGCTCATAGAATACAATTACTATTAAATTTTAAAAATAAAGAGTATTTGAAGTTTGGATCTGTTTATGGTTCTAAAGTTTTTATTAACAATGAGAAATTGAATAATTCAATAGTTGTCTCTGCAGGATTAGGTGAAGATGCATCATTTGATATTGAATTTATTAACAAATATAATGCAACAGTTATTTTTATAGATCCAACACCAAGAGCTGTAAAACATTATAATGAAATAATCTCATCTTTAGGTCAGAGCTCTAAAGCTGATTACAATAAAACAGGAAAACAGTCAATTAAATCATATGATTTAAAAAAAATACAAAAAGCTCAATTAAGCTTATATTCAAAAGCTTTATTTAACAAAAAGGGAAATATTAAATTTTTTTCTCCTGAGAATAAAGAACATGTTTCGCATAGTATTAGTAGTGATTTAATTAGTGTTGATACTCAAAAAGATTTTATTAATGTAGAATCAAATACTTTATTAAATATATTAAAAGAATTAAATATATTGAAAGAGAAGGTCTTTTTAATTAAGCTTGACATAGAAGGCGCTGAAATAGAGGTTATTGAAGATATATTAAAAGATAAGATTTTTCCACATCAATTTTTAATTGAATTTGATGATCTTGAAAATAAAAACTCTAAGTCTGTTGCAAGGGTAGACAAATGCCATAAGCTTCTTCTAAAAAATGGATATAAACTAGCTCATAGGTTGTATTATACAGAGTTTTTGTACGTTAATGAAAACTTCAAATAAAATGCTTTCAATCATTTTTTTTTCTAAAACATTTTCTCATTACGATTCTGCAGTTTGGATTAGGTTCTTAGAAGCAAAGAAATACTTATTCAAGATATATTTTTCTGATAATCCACTTGGAATTAATAAGCCTCAAGATTATGAAAAGTTTATAAATAAATATAACGGAAGATTAGTAAAAAATAATGGTTTCTGGATTTTAAAAAAACACCTTATTTGGCAATCAAAAGTTATTTCTGAATGTCTCTTTCAAAAGTTAGATATAGTCATATTTAACGGAGAAATGAATTGTTTAACAAACTGGATTGGATCAATAATATGTCGTTTTAGAAAGATAAAAGTAATTCATTGGGGGCATGGATTTTATGGAAATGAAATTTTTTTTAAATTATTTCTAAGAAAGATTTTTTATAGATTGGCTGATATACACTTAGTTTATGGAAAGAGATCAAGAGAATTATTTTCTGAAAACAATTTTGATATTTCTAAAGTACATGTAATATATAATTCTATCAACAACAATAAACTTGTAAAATCAAAACTTTCTCCTAAATTTAAATATGAGATGTTTAGAAAAAGCAATTTACCAGTAATTTTATTTATTGGAAGATTAACAAAACAAAAAAAAATAGATTTATTAATTAATTCTATTAATGAAATAAATAATAAATCAACCCTCTTAAATCTTTTAATTATTGGAGATGGTTCAGAAAGAAACAAACTTGAGGAAATTTCAAAAAAAGGAATTCATAAAAAAGAAATATTTTTTTATGGATCAGAGCATGATGAAATAAAACTTTCTAACTTAATATTTAATGCTACATTATGTGTTTCTCCAGGAGAAGTTGGTTTAACTTCAATACATTGTTTATCCCACGGACTAGCAGTCGCCTCACATGATGATTTAAATAATCAAATGCCAGAAGCTGAAGTAATTAAAAATGGTTATAATGGCTTTCTTTTTAAGAAACAATCAAAAAAAGATTTAAAGGAAAAAATGATAAACTGGGTATCAATGACTAATAAACAAGAAATTAGAAAAAATTGTTTAAAAAGTATCATAAACTACACACCTCAAAATCAATTTAAAATATTTGAAAATATAATTTATAAAAATATAGAATGATTGATTTAAGTTTTTCATGGGATGACGGGTCAATTCATGATATTAAGATGGCAGAGCTTTATAACTATTATGATTTAAGTGCGACCTTTTTTATTCCTACAAAAAATAATGAATTAAAAATCTTACAAAAATCAGATGTAAAATCAATATATGAAATGGGAATGGATCTAGGAGGACACACTGAAAATCATATTTATCTAGATAAAATTCATATTTCAAAAGTTGAACAAGAAATACTTTCAAATAAGTTTTTTTTAGAAGATTTATCATCAAAAAAGGTTGATATCTTTTGCTATCCTGGAGGAAAGTTTAATGATCAAATTCAAACAGTTGTGTCAAAACACTTCTTAAGAGCCCGTACTGCCAAAACTATGTGTTTTATGAATAACTTTGATAAATTTAATATTGATACAACTTTTCATTTTTTTGATAGAGGAAAGCTTTCAATGTTTAAAAATTTGATTCAGAATAATCCTCTCCAAATTAAAGATTTTATTAAAACGTTTAATTTAAATTATTTTCAATCTGTAAACAAACTTTTAATTGACTTAAATAATTCTCAAAAAGTTTATAAAGTACATATATGGGGGCATTCATGGGAAATAAATAAATATAATTTATGGAAACAATTAGAAGACCTTTTGATTTTAATTAAAAACAATAATATTAACGTAACTAGCATAATTAACGAAATTAATTAAAGATATTTTTTAAAAATATCTTTAATTTCTTCATAAGATAGTGAGTCAGGATCTCCATAATCTTTTTTGATCATATCCTTTATTTTTGGATTTGTCTTCGATTTTAAAATTAAAATTTTTTCATCTTCTTTTTTTTCTAGTTCTTCATAAGAACTAAATAGTTCTTCATTAATTTTTTCACTTGAACCTGCTCCAATTATATTTATTTTATACTGTTCATGTGGAATTAATCCTTTTGAAATAATAAATTTTTCTGCTAATTTAAAGATGTTTTGAGGAGTTCCCATTTCAAAAATACAAATCTCAGAGTTAGATCCTTTTTGTCCAGAATAAATTACTAATTGACATGCTTCAAAAATTGACATAAAGTATCTTGTCATTTTTTTGTCAGTAACTTGCAAGGGTAAATTAGAGATAAATCTATTTTCAAAAATCTTAAGTACCGATCCATTTGACCCTAAAACATTTCCAAACCTGGTTATAACTATGTCAGTCTCGATCTTTGTATTAGAAATTGAGAGACAGTAGAGTTCGCAAAGTCTTTTTGAAATTCCCATAATACTTTTAGGGTTTACCGCCTTATCAGTTGAAATCAAAACAAACTTTTTACAATTATATTTTATTGCTAAATCAATTGTATTTATTGTACCCAAAACATTGTTATAAATACAGTTGCTATAATTAATTTCACAAATATTTACATGCTTATAAGCAGCAGCATGAAAAACAACATCTATATCATTTTTCTCAAAAACTTTTTCAAGTGATTTAATGTTAGTAACAGAAATTAAATGAAAATCAATTGTTTTAAATTTTTTAATATCCTCAAGTAGATTAAAAACTCCTGTTTCGGAAGAATCAACTAATATTATTTTTTTAATATTAAAAGTTGTTATTTGCTTGCAAATTTCCGAACCTATTGATCCAGCTGCCCCAGTTACTAATATAGTCTTTGAATCATAAAAATTTTTAATTAGATTCAAATCTAAGTTTATTTTTTTTCGATTTATAAATGAACTATAATTTAAAGGCTTGATCATTTCTGATTTTAATCCATTTTGAACCCAAAAATCAATATCTGGAGGACTTAATAACGGAATGTTTAAATCAGAGAATTTATTATTAATTTTTTCTTGAATTTTTTCATCTAGGTCTCTAATGGCAAGTATAATAGCACTAATCTCTTTTTTTTCTAAAAAAGAACTATTCACTTCAATAGAACTATAAATATTTTGATTATTAATAATATTTCCAGATTTAATTATTGAATCATCAATAAAACCAATAACCATATAGTCGTTTATTTTTTTTGACATTATAAGTCTTTGAATAAATACCCCTAATTCTCCGGCGCCGTATATTAAAACATTTTTAATCTTGCCCATTTAATTTATTTGTTAGATGATTAACCAATTCTTTTGTTTTATCCTTTATTTTTAATTTTGATGGAGAAATATTTTCTCTAAATGATCTTTCAATTGCATTCTTCATTCCATTAATATCGTTTATTTTATATGTAAGACTAGGTATACAAATATCATTTACATAATCAAGTTCGGGGCTAATTATCGCGTTTCCTTTTGAAGCAGCTTCAACTAAGACCAATCCAAAACTTTCAATTTTAGACGGATGAATGACTCTGTAATTATTACTTAGTAACTGTTCTACTTTTTTTTCGTCAATAATTCCTAAATTATTTATATTATACCCTTCTTTTATATATCTGTTAATTTTATTTATTAGACTTTTATAAGAAGAATTAACTGTTAATATTAGATTAAATCTAATATTTTTTTCTTCATTTAGTTTTTTCATAACTTCTAATAAACTTTCAATCTGTTTGTACTTCTCACCACTTGAAATACAAAGAATCGAATTAGAGTATATGTTGAATTTGGTTTTTTTAAACACTCTAAAAACAGGGTATTCAAATATTTTATTTAATGGTAAGCTTAGTTTACTTTGAAATAAATATTTCATTGATTTGGTTTGAACAGCAACGTCACTGTTACTTATAAAAAAAAATAATTTGATTATATACGATTTTAAAATCCACACTATTTTTAATTTCAAATCAGGAATATGTTTTTGATTAAAAATAAAGTATTGCATATTATAAGTAATTTGATAAGTTTTTTTTGAAACAAAAATTAATGGAATATTACCCAATGAAAAAATAACTTTTATCTTATTTTTAATTGAAAAATATTTTATTTGTCTATTTAATATCCCTTTTTTAATAAAAAGGATGTTTTTAAATGAGTTTATGGAAATATTTTTGTTATTTTTTAATCGAGAGTCAATAAATAAAAAAAATTTACCCTTATCACTAGTTTTTATTTCACACAAAATCTGGCTCAATATTTTAATTGCACCTAAACTATTTACAAATGAAGCATCGATTAATATCATAAATTAATAATAAATGAAAATTTCCCTAATCACCATTACATATAACTCAAGTTCTTCGATTGAAAGGACTTTAAAGTCAATATCTATGCAAGATAATTTAAAAGATATTGAAAATATAATTATTGATGGAAACTCAACTGACAATACAGTTGATATATGTAAATCTTTTGCACACATATCAAAAATAATAGCTGAAAAAGATGATGGGATATATGATGCATTTAATAAAGGAATAAATCAGGCAACAGGAGATGTTATTGGATTTTTAAACTCAGATGATGTATTTATTGATTCAAGGTCCTTAACACATATTTCTAAGGCATTTGAAAATAACACTGATTGTGTTCATGGAAATATAATTTACAAAAATGAAACAGGAAAAATTTTTCGTAAATGGAAGTCAAGTAGTTTTTTTAAAAATAGTTTTAAGAATGGATGGATGCCGGCTCATCCAACATTTTATTGTAAAAAAAGTGTTTATGATAAATATGGAAAATATAATAAAAAATATAAAATTGCAGGAGATTTTGAGTTAATGCTTAGATTTTACGAAAAACATAAAGTAAATTCTAAATTTATAAATAAAACTCTTGTTGAAATGAAATCTGGAGGAGTAAGCGACTCTGGAATAGTAAGTAAAATTCAAATTCTTAAAGAAGAATTTGATGCTTTTAAAATTAATAATATAAGGTTTAATAAATTATTTTATGTACTCAAGAAAGCTCTTAAAGTTCGTGAGTTTTTTTGATTGTATTATATTTACTTAAATTATAAATCATAATGAAAGGTATCATTCTTGCTGGAGGTACAGGGTCAAGATTATTTCCTGTCACAAAAGGTGTTTCAAAACAATTGTTGCCAGTATTTGACAAGCCAATGGTTTATTATCCGATTTCTATCCTGATGCAAGCAGGAATAATGGATATTTTATTAATAAGTACGCCTCAAGATCTTAGTCAATATGAGCGTTTATTAGGTGATGGTTCTAAATGGGGTATTAGTTTAAAGTATATAAAACAAGATAATCCAAATGGACTAGCAGAAGCCTTTATTATAGGAGAAAAATTTATCCAGAATCATTCAGTATGCCTAATACTCGGTGATAATATTTTTCATGGTCTTAACTTCTCAAAACATCTTAAAGGAATTGTTGTGAATACTGAAATAAATAAAAAAGCAACTGTTTTTGCTGTAAATGTCAAAGATCCTGAAAGGTATGGTGTTGTTGATTTTGACTCAAATGAAATTCCAATTGGAATTGAAGAAAAACCAAAATCCCCTAAAAGTGACTTTGCTGTAGCAGGATTATATTTTTATCCAAACTCAGTAATTAATATTGCAAAAAAAATAACTCCTTCAAACAGGGGAGAGTTAGAGATAACCTCTATCAATCAATATTACTTGATAGATAAAAAACTTATTATTAAAAAATTAGAACGAGGATTTACATGGCTTGATACTGGAACTCACGAATCTTTATTAGAAGCTAGTCAATTTATTCAGACAATTGAAAAAAGACAAGGTATTAAGGTTGGCTGTCCAGAAGAAGTAGCTTATCAAAATGGTTGGATTTCAAAAAAAAAATTAATAGGTATTGCTAATTGTTTAAAAAATTCAAGTTATGGAGAGTTTTTAATAAATAAATATGCTAAACATGAGAATTGAGGTAACTAATTTTAGAGATGTTTTATTAATAACCCCTAAATATCATGAAGATATTAGAGGGTCATTTGGAGAAAGTTTTCGTCTAGATAAGTTTGAAAAGTTTATTAAAAGAAAAGCAAACTTCTGTCAGGAAAATATGTCTCATTCAAAAAAGGGAGTTATTAGAGGATTACATTATCAAAAAGACTTGTATAGTCAATCAAAATTAGTTTCAGTAATTAAAGGTAATGTTCTAGATATAATTGTTGATATACGAAAAGGTTCTCCCGATTTTGGAAAGCATATTTGTATAGAGTTAGATGAAAAAAAAAGTCAGCAGATCTATATCCCCAGAGGTTTTGCCCACGGATATATAACTCTTAGTGAGAAATCAGTATTTCATTATAAAGTAGATAATTATTATAAAAAGTCAAGTGAAGGAAATATAGCATTTGATGACCCAAAACTTAAAATAAATTGGAGATTACCTAAGTCAGAGTGGATAATATCAAGAAAAGATCAAAATCATCCTTTATTTGATGAAGCAGATATTTTTGATTACCAGACTAACCTTTATGATTAATATTTTAGTTACAGGAGCTCAGGGTCAGTTAGGTATGTGTTTGAATCACATAAAATCAAAGCATACTGAAATTCAATTTTATTTTTTAGAAAAAGATAAACTTGATATAATTAATTATAAATCTGTTTTAGACTTTGTTTATGTAAATAAGATTATGGTGATTATTAATTGTGCAGCATATACTGATGTTGATAAAGCTGAAGATGAGCCATCTAAAGCAGAAAAAATAAATGTTTTTGGAGTAAAAAATTTAATAAATATTTCAGAAACACTTAATTTAAGGTTAATCCATATTTCTACTGACTATGTTTTTGATGGCTTTAGTTCAAAAGAACTAAAAGAAGGAGACAAAACAAACCCCTTAGGGATTTATGGAAGAACAAAGTTGAATGCTGAAAAATTAATTTTGAAGTCCAAAGGTGAGTCAATATTTATAAGAACTTCTTGGTTGTTTAGTCCATTTGGAAATAATTTCGTTAAAACAATTTTAAAACTATCTCACTCAAAAGAAAATATTTCAGTAGTAAATGATCAATGGGGGAAACCCACATATGGTATAGAGTTAGCTGAAATAATTATTAAATTAATCCAATCGTCAAAGTCTTTTAAAAATAAAATTTATCATTTTTCAAATAATGGAGTTTCTTCATGGTATGATTTTGCAAAATCTATTATTGAATTAAGTGGATCAAAATGTAATTTAGTTCCTATTAATTCTGACCACAATCTATCCAAAGCATTAAGACCAAAAAATGTAGTTTTAAATACTGAACTTATTCAAACAACTCTTGACTTAAAAATTTCTAACTGGAAAGACTCTTTGAATGAGTGTTTAAAAATAATTGAATCATGAGTGATTATAAAAAAAACATATTAGTTACAGGAGGTGCAGGCTTTATAGGGTCACATTTGGTTATAAAATTAGTTAAACATTATCCTAAATACAGAATAATTAATGTTGATTCATTAACATATGCCTCTAATATCAAAAACCTACTTGAGATTGAAAACTCATCAAATTATATTTTTGAAAAAATCGATATTAGAGATAAAAAGTTAATTTATAAAATTTTAATTAAATATGAAGTTGATAATATTATTCATTTAGCTGCTGAATCTCATGTTGATAACTCAATTAATAATCCTATTAAATTTGCTGAAACAAATGTAATGGGAACCTTAAGTTTATTAGATTCCGCAAAAAATTATTGGAATAATAATTTTATTAATAAATGTTTTTATCATGTTTCTACTGATGAAGTATACGGGAGTTTAGGTCAAGAGGGTTCTTTCTCAGAAAACACTCCGTACGATCCTAGATCTCCATACTCAGCCTCCAAAGCATCTTCAGATCATTTTGTTAAAGCTTACTATCACACATATAAAATGCCAATAATTATTTCAAATTGTTCAAATAATTATGGTCCTCACCAGTTTATAGAAAAGCTTATACCTCTGATTATAAATAATATTGTTAAAAATCACAGGTTACCCATATATGGAGATGGAAAAAATATAAGAGATTGGTTATATGTTAAAGATCATGTTGAAGCAATTGATTTAATTTTCCATAATGGAAAAAAAGGTGAAACATATAATATTGGAGGAAACAACGAGTTAAATAATATTGATATTATTAGTAAATTGATTTTAGAAGTAGATAAAGCGCTCTCAAGGCCTGAAGGAAGGTCTAAAAAATTAATATCATACGTAACTGATAGAAAAGGCCACGATTTTAGGTACTCTATTGATTCTTCTAAATTAAAAAATGA
>MDTF01015421.1_pt1 | contig 12151 bp, 14 predicted proteins | sample 811191 | NCBI WGS metagenome assembly MDTF01 (sample SAMN05326649, study PRJNA326480) | marine metagenome | isolation source: seawater | place: Southern Ocean | collected 2011
GTTTTCTAATAAATTATCAGAAACTAAAAAATGATCAATTCTCATTCCATAGTTTTTAGGCCAAGACCCGGCCATATAATCCCAAAATGTATATTCTTGTTTATTTTTTTTTAGCTGTCTAAAAATATCTTTAAATCCACAATTAATTAATTCTCGAAAATATTTTCTAATTTCAATTTTATACAATGCATCATTCAGGTATCTATTATGATCGTAAACATCTATCTCATCTGGTATAATATTAAAATCTCCAGAAATTATTACATTTTTTTCAGATAATAAAGTTTTTTTAACTGATTTTAAAAACTCACCTAACCACTTTTTTTTATATTCATATTTTTCAGTATCAACCGGATTACCATTTGGAACGTAAATATTGATAAGTTTAATTTTTTTTTTTTTAAGTTCAATATTTCCAGTGATAATACGTGATTGCTTTAGATCATCTTTAATAAAATCTAAATTAATATCATCTATTTTTAATTTTGATAAAAATGCAACTCCATTGTAGCTTTTTTGTCCGAAAACAAATGACTCATATCCAATTTTTTTAAACTCATCTGATGGAAAATTAATATTTTCAGTTTTAATTTCTTGAAGAAACAATACATCCGGTTTATCTTTTTTCAAATAATCCAAAATATTCATTATTCTAGCTCTTACCGAGTTTACATTCCAAGATGCAATTTTCATTTAAACAGAAAAAGAAAGTCCACAACCACATGAAGACGCAGCCTGAGGATTTTTAATTACAAAAGAGCTGCCAATCATTTTTTTTTCATAATCAACTACAGAACCATTTATAATTTCTAAAGAACTAATATCGATAACAGTTTTATTAAAAACAATGTCATCTTTTTCAATCCTTCCATCAAAAGAAAAATTATATTTAAAACCAGAGCAACCACCACCTTGAACTGAAATCCTGAAGTAACAATCTTTATCTTGTTCAGATACAATTCTATTTATTTGATTGTTTGCCTCTTTTGTAAATTCAATTTTATTAGTCATATTTAGCAAATAATGTATTATACAATTTTAGTTATTCTTATGCAAAAAAAAACAATTTTTAAACAGTCAAAATTAGCTGTACCAGTCAAGTCAAAAGGGAGAATTCACTCGGAACCATCAAGTACCTTACGTTCGCCCTACCAAAGAGACAGGGATAGAGTAATACATTCTACAGCATTTAGAAGACTTAAACATAAAACACAAGTATTTGTTAATACTACCGGAGACCATTACAGAACAAGAATAACCCATTCTTTAGAAGTAGCTCAAATAGCAAGAACACTTGCTAAACACTTCAATTTAAATGAAGATTTATGTGAGACACTAGGTCTTGCGCATGATTTGGGTCATACTCCATTTGGTCACGCAGGCGAAGAAGCCTTAAATAGTTGTATGAAGTCATACGGAGGATTTGATCACAACATTCAAACCATAAGAATAGTTACACTTTTAGAAAATAAATATTATAATTTTAAAGGATTAAATTTATCTATAGAAACCATTGATGGACTAGTTAAACATAATGGAAAAGTTTTAAATCAAGATAAATATATTAAGATACTCGGAAAAAATTTTTTTAAAAATAAAATTAATTACCTAAGCAGTCCCTCTTTAGAAGCTCAGCTAGCGGCAATATCGGATGACATTGCCTATAACAGTCACGATCTTGAAGATGGTCTAAGAGCTAAACTTTACACAATTGAAGACTTAAAAAGCATCCCAATTCTTACACAAATAATTAAAAAACATAAAAAGTTTATTAAACTGAAAGGTAGCGATCTAGTTTTAAGACAAATTATTAGGAGCATTATAAATGATATGGTAATTGACGTCATTTTAAATACAAAAAAAAACTTAAAGAAACAAAAAATTAATTCAATACAAGACATTTATAACTCTAAAAGTTTATTAGTATCGTTTTCAGAAGAAATGGGATTATTTGATAAATCTATCAAATCTTTTTTGAAAGAAAGAATGTATTTCAGCAAAAATGTGCTAAAAAAAACAAATAATGGTAAAAAAATTATTAAGGTTTTATTTTTAAAAATAAAAAAAAATCCTTCAAAATTTATTAAGAAGTCAATATATCAAAAAAAAAATATTGAAAGAAATATATGTGATTTTATTGCAGGCATGACTGATAGATATGCAATTAATTTGTACAACTCCTTAAAATGAATATTTTTGAAATATATAAAAAAAAAATACTAGACCTAGTTATTGTTAATTGTGAAACGCTTAACATAGATCCAAAAGTAAACTTTGACGGTATTGTTATTGAAATACCTCCTCATGAATTTAACTTTGATCTTTCAAGTAATATTGCATTAGTTTTGGCAAAAAAAACAAAACAATCTCCTGTTAAATTGGCCAACCTTATAAAATCTTTATTGTTAAAAGATATTGAGAATTTTTCTGAAGTTACCATAGCCGGACCTGGTTTTTTAAATTTTAGATTTAATTCTGTTGCATATCAAAAATTAATACTAGATATTTTAAAATCTAATAACTTATACGGATCAAATTCCAAAAAAAAAGAAAAATACAATATAGAATTTGTATCTGCAAATCCAACTGGACCTATGCATATAGGTCACTCGCGTGGAGCTATATATGGTGACGTTTTAGCAAATCTTTTAAAATTTAATGGAAATATGGTTACTAAAGAGTACTACATCAATGATTATGGAAACCAAATAATTAATTTTACAGAATCTGTTTTTTTTAGATTAAGAGAAATAAAATTTAATGAAAAATTTATAAATAAAGAATCCTTATACCCTGGTGAATACGTTATCGATATTGCAAAAAAAATATTAATCGACACTCCAGAAATTGATTTGACTAATTTCGAAAAAATTTTTCCTATTTTAAGTGAAATATCTCTTAACCATTCAATGATTTTAATAAAAGATGACCTGAAATCTCTGGGTATTACTCATGACAATTTTGTCTCAGAAAAATTTATAGTAAAGAAAGATTTGGTTACAAAATCAATTAAATACCTGCAAGATAAAAAATATGTAGAAGAAGGTTATCTTAACCCACCCAAAGGAGAAGAGAGCAAAGATTGGAAAAAAATTAAAAGGTTAATTTTTAAATCCACCCTTTTTGGTGATGACACTGATAGAGCTTTACAAAAAAATGACGGCAGCTGGACATATTTTGCTAACGATATTGCATATCATGCTGACAAAGTTTCGAGAAATTATAATTATTTAATCAATGTATTAGGTGCGGATCATACAGGTTACATTAAACGAATTTCTGCTGCTACTAGCGCACTATCAGATGATAAAATTTCTTTAATTTGTAAAGTATGCCAGCTTGTTAAATTATTTAAAAATGGACAGCCATATAAAATGTCAAAAAGAGCTGGTGATTTTATATCTGTACGTGAATTTTTAAATGAAGTTGATAAAGATTCTGTACGTTTCATGATGCTAAATAGAAGTAACGACGTTGAATTAGATTTTGATTTTGATAAAGTTTTAGAAAAAACAAGAGAAAATCCCGTCTTTTATGTTCAATACGCATACGCAAGAATTTCATCTTTATTCAGAACACTTAATATAAATACAAGTAAAGTTTTTGAAATTAATAAAAGTAATTTTCATTTAAATTCCCATGAGTTAAATCTATTTAGAAAGATTTTAGATTGGCCAAAGGTTGTAGATACAGCTTCAATTAAGTTTGAGCCACATCGTATACCATTTTATTTATACGAACTTGCAACACTTTTTCATTCATATTGGAGCAAAGGAAACGAAGATTCAAACTACAAATTTATTGTAGATGGTAAAATTAAAAACACAAATACACTTTTAGTAATCAAATTAGTATCTATAACAATAGAAAATGGCATGCGTATTCTAGGTGTTTCTTTGCCTACTAAAATGTAATGATTAAAAATATTTTATCAGTTATAGTTTTTTTACTTTCTACATTTTTTTTATTTTTTGTCGGAAATATATATTTTTCTGATAAATACAAAAAAAAAATTAATTCAAACCGAATAAAAATTACAGAAAAAATTGAAAATAATTTTATTGGGCTTCCTTTTTTACCCAATGATACTAATAATGTTATAGAATTTAACACGGGTTTTAACAATGATTACAATAAAACAAAAAGAAATTTTTGGAAACTATTTACAAAATGATTAGGAAAGCAGTAATTATAAGTATTTCAGGAATTATCTTAACCCAACAAGAAAAATTTTTTTTTAAAAACGATAAACCTTGGGGTGTTATTCTTTTTAGAAGAAACATCGTGTCAGAAAAACAGGTTATAAAATTAACGAGTTCAATTAGAAAAATAATGAAAGATAGAAAGTATCCAATTTTGATTGATGAAGAAGGAGGCACAGTTACAAGGCTTTCAAATATTTTTAATAACTCAAACTATAATCAAAAATACTTTGGTAATATTTATTCAATAGATAAGAAAATAGGATCAGTTATATATAAAAATTATATTGATTTGATTTCAGCTCATCTACGAAATCTTGGCATAAACATCAATACATCCCCTGTTTTAGATTTATACAAAGAGAAAGCGCACAAGATTATTGGAAATAGAAGTTATTCTGACAATCCTGCTATAGTCAATGAGTTGGGCCGCTTATGTGTAAGTTCTTATAAAAAAAATAAAATAGCTTCAGTAATTAAACATGTTCCAGGCCATGGAAAAGCCAATTCAGACAGTCACTTTAAACTTCCAATAATTAAAGATAATTTGAATTTACTTAAAAAAAAAGATTTCAAGTGTTTTAAAAACATAAAAAGTCATTTTGCTATGACAGCACATATTCTTTATAGTAAAATTGACAACAAAAATAATGCGACCCATTCAAAAATTTTAATAAAAAAAATTATTCGAAAAGAAATAGGTTTTAAGGGTATTTTAATTTCTGATGATATATCAATGAGATCTCTCAAACATGACATAGTAAAAAATGCTAATTTAGCTCATAAAGCTGGCTGTGACTTAGTTTTATATTGTGCGGGAAAATCGCAAGAAGTAAAAAAATTACTCAAGGAAACGCCCTATATAAATAATTTTATAATGAAAAAAACATCAGAATTTTATAAATTTTTAAGTTAAAATTAGAAATGGAATCAAATATTAAAAAAACTATTCCTGTAGAAATACCAAATTACACAGGACCTCTTGATATATTGCTAGATTTAGCCAAAGCTCAAAAAGTTGATCTAACAAAAATTTCTATAACTAAACTTGCTGATCAATTTTTAAAATATATTAAGGAAGCTAAAGATCTAAATTTAGAAGTTGCGTCAGAGTATTTACTTATGGCAACTTGGCTAGCATACTTAAAATCTAAATTACTTTTACCTGAAGATGATGATGATGATTTTAAAGCACTTGAAGTTGCCGAACAATTAAAATTACAATTAAAAAAATTAGAACTTATTAGACTGTTATCTGATCAACTAATAAAAAAAAATAGGATCGGGGTAAATATTTTTTATAGAGGTATGAAAGGTGGTATTAAATCAATTAATACACCGATTTACAAAGTTAGTTTGTATGAACTTTTAAAAGCTTATTCAGTAATTAAAATGCAGAAAGCTTTTCAAACTGTAAATATACCAAAACTTGCTGTGTTTACAACAGAGGAGGGCATGAAGCAGATTAGAAACAATTTTGCTAAAATTTCTAATTGGAAAGACATAGAAGATTTAATTCCAAAAAATTTTTTTATTAACAAAAAATTTAGGAAAAGCGGCATAGCTGGAATTTTCTCAGCGAGTTTAGAGCTAACAAAGCAGGGCGTTACAAGTATAATGCAAAAAAAAATATTTGAAAAAATTCTTATAAAAAAAATTAATTAGATGAAAAAAATAAATAAAAAAATAGACAATATTGTAAAGTTTCCTAAAAAATTAAATAATATTGAAAGACAAGTGGAAGCTATTTTGTTTGCTGCAGCGGAACCTTTAGACGTTGAAACAATAGAAAAAAGAGTTCAAAGTACAAATAATATTAAAAAAATATTAGAAAAATTAAAATTAGACTATAGTTCTAGAGGCGTTAATCTAGTTTGTATAAAAGAAAAATGGTCCTTTAGAACAGCAAATGACTTAGCGAACTTAATGTCGCTGCAAAAATCTACTGAAAAAAAACTTTCAAGAGCAACTTTGGAAACTTTAGCGATAATTGTGTACCACCAGCCAGTAACAAGATCTGAAATTGAAGAAATACGTGGTGTTGCATTTGGAACTAATACAATTGAAATTTTACTCGAACTTGATTGGGTAAGACCCGCAGGTAGAAAAGATGTTATCGGTAAACCAATACAATATGCTACTACAGAAAATTTTTTACATCATTTTAACATACAGAAACTAACAGATTTACCTACCGTAGATGAGCTTGGTTCAGCTGGCTTAATTGACACAACAGCTATTGATGCATCTATTTTCGGTACTGGAAAATTTTACAAAGAGCAATCTCAAAAGAAAAAGGAAAATATCTACACAAACATCGAAAAAGCCATCGATGAAACACCTAATTCAGATTAATTTAATATATTTATTTATACCAAATTTATGTATATAATGTTCGTATGTTTCCTGGATTTTGGCAAGTTGCAATTGTAGTAGTGTTAGTAGTCCTTTTATTTGGACGTGGAAAAATATCATCTTTAATGGGTGATGTTGCTAAAGGAATAAAAAGTTTTAAAAAAGGTCTGTCTGATGAGTCACCTAGTGACAATGAAGATAAAAAAGACGACCAAGAAAATTCTAACAAAAATTAATTTTAATGCCACAAATTGGATGGTTAGAACTGCTAATTATAGTAGTCATTGCTATTTTGGTAATTGGACCAAAAGATTTTCCAATAGTATTAAGAAAATTAGGAACATGGACAAGTTCTATTAAAAGATATTTTTCCGATGTCCAATCTAATATTAATGAAATCACTAATCTTGAAATAGATAAAAGTCCTACAAAAAAAAAAGAGAAAAATGTAGATGATAAAAAAAATTAATAAAAAAGAAAACCCTTCAAGTTTCGTAGGACACTTAACTGAACTTAGATCAAGGCTTATTAAATCTTTCTTGTTTTTAATATTTTTATTTATTATATGTTATATTTTCTCTAGTGAAATTTATCGTTTTCTAGTACAGCCGTATACTGACGCTGTATTATCGGAAAACCTAAATAGAAGATTAATTTTTACAGCTTTACATGAGGCATTTTTAACCTATTTAAAAGTTGCATTTTTTGCAGCTTTTTTTATATCAAGCCCTTTTTTTCTTACTCAACTATGGAAATTTATAGCCCCAGGCTTGTATAAAAATGAAAAAAAAACATTATTACCTTACTTAGTGGCTACACCTATTCTTTTTATTTTAGGAGGATGCATTGTTTATTACCTAATAATGCCTTTAGCAATAAAGTTTTTCTTAGGATTTGAAACAGTTGCAGAACCAGGCGTTATAGCAATACAACTAGAAGCAAAAGTGAACGAATACTTATCGTTAGTAATGAGATTAATTTTTGCATTTGGCATTAGTTTTCAATTACCAGTTATTTTAAGTCTCTTAGCAAGAATAGGTATTATCAATTCTGAATACCTACGTAAAAGAAGGAAATTTTTTGTGGTAATAATATTTTCAATGGCTGCAATTTTAACTCCTCCGGACCCGATAACTCAAATTGGCTTGGCACTACCCTTACTATTATTGTATGAATTATCTATATTCACAGTTAAGTTTATAGAAAAAAAAGAAAATGCATAATATTAAAGAAATTAGAAAAGATTTAGTTTTTTTTAAAAAAAAAATTGCTGAAAGAAATAGTCGAATAAATCTTGATGATTTAATTACACTTGATAAAGAGAATCGTGAGTTGATTCAGGATAAGGAGAAAAAAGAGCGGGAAAAAAAATTACTATCAAAACTAAAAAATCCAACAAACTTTGAAAAATCTAAAAATCTCTCAAAAGAGATAGATGAAGTTGCTAGAAATCAAATTATTCTACAACATAAAATTTTTACAATTCTTTCTCAAATACCAAATATAGCAAGAGATGATGTACCCGTAGGTATTGATGAGAAATCAAACAAAATTATCAAACAAAATGGAGATATAAAAAAATTTACTTTTCCAATTAAATCACACGTAGAAATTGGAGAAAAAAATAATCAAATTGACTTTAAAACTTCTTCTAAGCTTTCTGGTTCTCGTTTTGTAATTTTAAATTCAAACTTTGCTTTATTAGAAAGAGCACTTATAAACTTTATGTTAGATGTACATGTCGAGAAATTTTCCTACACGGAAATTTCTCCTCCGTTGCTTGTAAATGAAAATGTAATGTTCGGAACTGGTCAATTACCTAAATTTGAAGAAGATCAATTTGAAATTAAACTAAATAATAGTGATGAAAGAAAATTTCTTATACCAACAGCTGAAGTAGTTTTAACTAACCTAGTTAGAGATTCTATAGTTGAATTTAAAAATTTACCTTTAAGATATGTTGCGTCAACGCCATGTTTTAGAAAGGAAGCGGGTAGTTATGGCAAAGACACAAAAGGTATGATGAGACAGCATCAATTCTATAAAGTAGAATTAGTCAGTATAGTTGAACCATCAAACTCCTTGTCCGAACTAGATAGAATGCTTAATTGTGCTGAGGAAATTTTAAAATTATTAAAGATTCCATATCAGGTTATGCTTTTGAGCTCAGGGGATATGGGATTTAGTGCGGAAAAAACATTTGATATTGAAGCTTGGATTCCTTCCGAAAATAAATACAGAGAAATATCAAGCTGTTCATCGTGTGGTACTTTTCAGGCAAAAAGAATGAGCGCTAAATATAAATTCCTTGGTGGCACAAACTTTGTCTCAACTTTAAATGGATCAGCACTAGCCGTAGGTAGATTAATGATATCTTTGATTGAAAACTACCAAAACGAAGATGGTTCTGTAACGATACCGTCTGTATTAAGAAAATACATGAATAATTTGGAAAAAATATAGTTTTTTTCAATTATGTTCTTGTTAAAATATTGTAGATATTATAATTAATCTTTTATTATGAACGGACAAGGAATAGCACAATTTATACCTTTAATTTTAATCTTCGTAATTTTTTACTTTTTTTTAATTAGACCTCAGCAAAAAAGAGCAAAAGATCATTTAGCTATGGTAGCAGGACTTAAACGCGGTGATGAAGTTATAACATCAGGTGGTATAATTGGAACTGTTGAGAGAGTTATGGAAGATGATAGAATTGAAGTTATATTAGGAGACAACGTTAAAGTTCAGATTATTAAATCTACAATCACAAGTTTGCTAAAAAAAATAGAAGCTAAATAATAATTTTTTTTGTGCTTAGTTTTACAAAAATTAAAGTTTTATTCATTTATCTAATATTATTTTTTACTATTTTTTTTGCTTCTTTAAATCTTAAAAATAACAATCTAATAAATAAAAAAGTTAATTTAGGTTTAGATCTCCAAGGTGGTTCATATATTTTACTTGAGATTGATACAAAACCTTTAGTTAGTCAGAAACTACAATCTAAAGTAATTCCAATAAAAAAACTATTAAGAGAAAATGAAATAAGTTTTAAGAATTTTACAATAACACCAGAGAATATTTCATTAACAATTGAAACTACAAAACAAAAAAAATTTAAAAATCTTTTTTTTAAAAAACAAGAAAATTTAGTTAATAATTTTATTCCTGAGTACAATAAGTTTGAATTAAATTTAGAGTTTAGTCAAAATAAAGCTTTTATTAAGTTTTCTAATTTTGGCCTTATAAGTTTAAATAATGCAGCCTTAAAACAATCTATAGAAATTATCAGAAGACGTATCGATGATGTCGGAACAAAAGAACCAACTATTCTTCAAAGAGGAGATAAAAGAATTTTAGTTGAATTACCGGGAATAGATAATCCTGAAAGAATAAAAGAGCTTCTCGGTAAAACAGCTCAATTAACTTTCAGACTTGTTTCCAAAGATGACGCTTTTGGATCTGAGAAATTAATTTTATCTGAAAATAATGAAGAGCTTATAGTAAATAAACGAGTTGTTATAAGTGGGGACAACCTAGTCGATGCACAACCACAATTTGACAGTCAATCTAACCAACCAATTGTTCTTTTTACATTGGATAGGCTTGGGGCACAAAAATTTGGAAGGATTACCACTGATAATGTAGGTCGTAGACTTGCAATCGTACTTGATAATTCTGTAATAAGCGCACCACAAATACGTGAAGCGATCACAGGTGGAACTGGAACTATTTCTGGGGGATTTTCATTTCAAGAATCTACAGATCTTGCGTTACTACTTAGATCAGGTGCTTTGCCTGCACCAATTAATATTGTTGAAGAAAGAACTGTTGGTCCAGACTTAGGAAAAGACTCTATTGATGCAGGAATTTTCTCACTTATTGTTGGTTTTATTCTTGTTATTATATTTATGTTTATTAAGTATAAAATTTTTGGTTTAGTTTCAAATATTTCACTCATTGCAAATTTATTTATGATGGTTGGAATTTTAACTATGCTTGAGGCAACTTTAACCTTACCTGGCATTGCAGGAATTATTCTAACCGTCGGTATGGCCGTTGATTCAAATGTTTTAATATATGAAAGAATTAAAGAAGAATTAAAGACTGAAAAATCAATTATACATGCCTTTGATACAGGTTATAACAAAGCGAAAATTACTGTGATCGATGCCAATGTTACAACTTTAATAGCTGCCGTAATTTTATTTATTTTTGGATCAGGACCAGTAAAAGGTTTTGCAGTAACTCTTGGAATAGGCATAGTAACAACGCTTTTTTCAGCATATTTTATTGCTAGACACCTAACTTCAGTTATCGTTTTAAATGACAAAAATAGGAAATATTCAAAATTATAATGAACAACAGCATAAATTTTTCTAAATATTTTAATGTAGCTAATATTTTTTCAGTATTAGCCGTACTTATCAGCATCTTATTTTTATTTTTTAAGGGGCTAAACTATGGTGTTGACTTTAAAGGTGGTACTTTATTAGAAATTAGAATTGAAAATAAAAATATTCAAATTCAAGAACTTAGGAGTTCGCTTGATATACCTGAACTCGGTGATGTAAACGTTAAACAATTTGGTGTCGTAGGAGATTTTTTAATTAAGTTTGAAAAGAATGCCAATGAAAATGAAAAATTTATAACTGATTTAAAAAAAGTAATAACAAAAAAAATTAATTCAGCAGTAAACTTTCGAAGAGTAGAAACGGTTGGCCCTAAAGTGAGCAGTGAACTTCTTAAACAAGGTATTACAGCTATTATTTTAGCATTAAGTGCTATGCTTTTCTATATCTGGATTAGATTTGAATGGCAATTTAGTCTTGGTGCTATTATTGCTCTTATGCACGATGTAATTATTACTCTCGGTGTTTTTTCCATTCTATCCTTTGAGGTAAATCTTTCTATAGTAGCCGCAGTTTTAACAATAGTTGGTTATTCCATGAATGACACAGTTGTAATATTTGACCGAATAAGAGAGAATTTATTAAAATATTCAAAAATTAAAACTAATGAAATTGCTGATATATCTGTTAATGAAACTTTGTCTAGGACAGTAATTACTTCTTTAACAACACTCCTAGCTTTACTTTCAATATTTATTTTAGGTGGTGAGATTTTAAAAGGCTTTTCTTTTGCGATGATATTAGGTGTTCTGATAGGAACCTATTCATCAATTTTTGTTGCAAGCCCTGTCCTTAATTATTTTAAGGTTACACAAAAAACGCTGCTAAAAGAGGATAATATATAATTCTTTAATAAAGATTTTGAGCTGCCACCATAGAAAGTAACATCGGTAGTGAAAGTAATGTATTAGTTCTTGAAAACAACATTGCAGTTCTTGCTGATTTTGCTTTTTCTTCTGGAGCACACTCTACCATGCCAAGAGCTTTTTTCTGATTAGGCCAAATAACAAACCACACATTGTAGGCCATTATTATTCCTAGCCACATTCCAATTCCAATCGCAGTATTTTTTCCAAAACCGCTTCCAATTCCTAATGTCATTGCTTGGTGAACGTAACCATTTAATGTAGCTACAATTAATCCAGTTATGATAGTTGCTAAGGCAGCCCATCTAAACCA
>MDTF01002782.1_pt1 | contig 12150 bp, 9 predicted proteins | sample 811191 | NCBI WGS metagenome assembly MDTF01 (sample SAMN05326649, study PRJNA326480) | marine metagenome | isolation source: seawater | place: Southern Ocean | collected 2011
AAAATTCCAATATATAGCAATCATGTTAGAAGCTTAAACCTTGCAAATGCTGTAAGTATTGTGGTTTATGAGGGTCTAAGAAATATTAATTAAAATCCAAAAAATCTCAATAGTTTTATTTACCTAATGTCTCAATAAACCATGCTGATTTAAACAGTAACAATTTATTTGACAAAATAAACCAAGTAGACTTTTTTATTTGTGAGATAAAGTTTTAAAGTCAAATAAATACTTTAGTTATCTAAATTGAAATTTCATAAGAAATCAATGCATTTTCTTTTGAGCTAATTAATGCATTTAGAACCCTGAAAGGAAGTTTTACTTTTTTAAGAAAATCTTTTGTTTTCACTAATATTTTTTTTGAACTATATGGTTTTATTTCAATCATTTTACTATTTTCATGAAGACTGTAGTTACCTAGATATTCAAGTTTAATAGGTATTGAACTATGATTTTTTAAAATAATTTCTGCAAGAACTGTTTTAGACTTATATCCATTAGAACTAAAAGTTAAATTTGAATAAATTATTGGAATTAAGTTTTTTTTACTACCAATTAAAAGATCATTGAACCAAACAAAGGTTTTTTTATTTAATAAACCAGCAAGAATATGATCTTCCGACTTTGATTCTGATATTACAAAGGTTATAGGTCTGTGACCACCCTGAGATATGTTAAATTCCCAATTAGTTAAACCGTGAATATCTGATGTTCCAAGGACAGTCAAATCATTTTCCAGTGCCAATTCAAAAGCCTCCTCAGAAAATGTATTTTCATTGACAACTTCTATTCCATGTATAAGTTTATTTTTAATCAGGTAAACATGGTAAGGATCTAATCGAGCAATACCATCTTTTCTTTGTCGGATATAGTTAGGGTGATTCCAGAAGACAAATGCACCTTGTTTGTTCGCTTCTATTATTCCAGTTAATGAATCATTATGCAGTATTTTGTTTGCATCTTTAATAAAAACAGCATTTATATGTCCTGGAGCCATCGATCTTGTTATTTCCGCGCCATTAATAATTAGTAAATCTGATTTTTTACTTCTGTGTGATCTTGCAATTTCAAATGATCTATTTCTGTCTGGATTGGGGATATCTTTTGCATGTGGTTGGTATTCCAAATGATCAGTAATAGCAATTAAATCAAGTAATTCTTTTTCTGCCTCATCTACTCTTATATCTGGCCAAACACTTCCATCAGAAAAAACAGTATGGATATGAAGATCCGTACTAATTAAATATTTACCATCGGGAGCTTTAAAGAATGACTTGATGTTTTGAGAATAAGATTGAAATGAATACAAGCTTCCCAAAATAATTAGAATGAATTTTTTATTTAAAAGTGCCATATAATAAAATTTTATTCCATTTAATATATTAATTAACTTTATAATAATATAATATTTATTCAACCTTTAATTATGAGAATCTATAATATTTTTATACTCAACATAATTTTTATGTTTTATAGCTGTAATACTTCTTCTGAAAATGTAGATATATCTCTCAATGATTTTAAATTTCTTGAAATTGATATTATAACTTTGCACAATGGATATAAAAATAGAGATTTTACAATTGAAGAAGTAACTAGAGCATATATTAAAAGAATAGAAAAAATTGATCAGAATGGTCCAAAACTTAATTCGATTATAGAGATTAATCCTGAAGCTATTAAAATTGCTAAATTATTAGATAATGAGATAAAAATTAATGGCTTAAGAGGCTATCTTCATGGAGTTCCAATCCTCCTGAAAGATAACATTAACACTAAAGACCAAATGTCTACAACAGCTGGATCTAGGGCTTTAAATGGATCAAAACCGCTAGAGGATAGTAAAGTTGTCGAAAAGCTAAGGAAAGCTGGAGCTCTAATTTTAGGCAAAGCAAATTTAAGTGAATGGGCAAACTTTAGAGGTAGAAGATCAACTAGTGGTTGGAGTGGAATTAATGGTCAAACTAAAAACCCTTATGTTTTAACTAGGAACCCATGTGGATCTAGTTCTGGTTCAGGGGTTTCTGTTTCAGCAAACCTAACTCTTCTAGCAATTGGAACTGAAACTAATGGATCTATAGTCTGTCCTTCTTCGGTTAATGGAGTTGTTGGTATTAAACCAACTGTAGGTTTGATTAGTCGATCTGGTATCATTCCTATTTCTTATACTCAAGACACTGCAGGTCCAATGGCAAGAAGTGTTCAGGATGCAGCAATATGTCTTGGTTTTCTTACTGGTATTGATGAAAATGATAAAAAAACAATTAAAAGTTTGAACAAGACCTATGAAGATTATACTCAGTTTTTAAATAAAAATGGATTAAAAGATAAGAGAATAGGTGTTTATACAGGTCCTTTAGGTTTAAATGATAAAGTAGATTCTTTGTTTAAAAAATCTGTAGAATCAATAAAAAAAATGGGAGCAGAGATTATAGAAATAGAAACAATTTCTTCATCTGAAGTAAGAAGTCATTCATTTCAGGTTATGATTCACGAATATAAAGATGGATTAAATAATTATTTTAAGTCTTTAGGTAAGAATTCACCAATTAAAAACTTAGGTGAATTAATTAAGTTTAATGAAAATGATTCTATAGAGTTAAAGTATTTTAATCAAGCCTATCTTAAAATGGCCCAAAATACAGAAGGGATTAAAAGTGAAAAATATTTGAATTCCTTATCAAGTTTAAAGACATTAAGTCAAAAGGAGGGAATTGATAAGGTGATGGATGAAAATGATTTAGATTTAATTATTGCACCATCTGGAAGTCCATCTTGGTCAACAGATTGGTTTAACGGAGACAATTATCATATATCAAGCTCTTCTCCTTCAGCTTGGGCTGGATATCCAATTATATCCGTTCCAATGGGAAACATCCATGGATTGCCAGTGGGTATATCATTTTTTGGAAGAGCATGGAGTGAGCCTACTTTAATAGAAGCATCTTATGCCTTTGAGCAGTCAGTACAAGCTAGAATTATTCCTAATTTTTACACAGATGACGAATATTAATTAAATTCGGTAACTTAAGTTAATATAATAAATATGAATATTTACGGAGTCTCATTATTAGCATTTTGCTTTCTGTTTGGAAAAATTACTGGAACTTTTATTGGATCTTTAATTGGCTTGTCAGGAGATATTGGTGGAGTTGGTTTTTCAATGTTTCTTTTAGTTTTTATTAATTCTTATTTAAAAAAGAAGAATATCAATATTTCTAAATCAAAAAATGGAATTTTATTTTGGAGTACAATGTACATTCCTATTGTTGTTGCAATGTCCGCATCTCAAAATGTTAAGGCTGCTTTATTAGGGGGTTGGCTTGCAATTACAGTTGGGGTAATTGTAACCATAATAGCCTTTATGCTAGTTCCTCTTATTTCGAGAATTGGTAAAAAAGATTTAAATAATAAAATAAAATGATTGAAAAGATAATTGGTGCTAACGGATTAGTTTTCGCATTTTTTATTGTCGGAGTTATTATGTATTTATCATATCTATTTTCAAAAAAAATCTTAAATAATATAATTCCAGGAGCTGCTATAGCAATAATAATCGCATTGTTTTTAGCGTTTTTAGGAGAAGAAAAAGGGGTTGCTAATTTACCTTACATGGGTGGGGTGGCAGTTCTAGGCGGATCTATGTTAAGAGATTTTTCAGTTGTTGCGACTGCAATGGGTGTTGATGTTAGTAAAATTAAACAAGCTGGTTTTTCAGGTATACTTTCACTCTTTATTGGAGTATCCTTTTCGTTTTTTCTTGGCGTAGTCATTGCTTTATTTATGGGCTATTCAGATCCCATAAGTTTGACTACTATTGGAGCAGGAGCGTGTACTTATATCGTTGGACCAGTTACAGGTTCTGCATTAGGAGCAAGCTCTGAGATAATTGCACTTAGTGTAGCTACAGGTGTTATTAAGGTTATTGTAACATCAATATTCACTCCTTTAATTGCTTCTAGAATTGGTTTAAACAATCCAAATTCGGCAATGATTTTTGGAGGACTTATAGGAACAACTAGTGGAGTTGCAGCAGGATTAGCTGCAACTGATGAAAAACTTGTTCCATACGGAACACTTACTGCCACTTTTTATACTGGCTTAGGTTGCCTAATTTGTCCTTCATTATTTTATTTTTTAATTGACTTATTTTTTTCTTAAATATCATTTATTTTTAAAGTATTAATTTTATTAATTTTAAAAAAATTAATCATGTCATCACCAAATTTAATTCACATGCGTAATGCTCGTGAAAAATTAAAAAACAACTGGCTTACAGCTTTTTTAGTTGGTATTACTGTTCTTATTCCTTCTTTTTTTTCAGATATTTTACCTGAGTTAGGTGTCATTGATCCAGATGGAATTCAACCTATTTCATTATCTATTCTTTCTTTAATTGTTGCAGGTCCACTTGCTCTAGGTCTTTCAATATATGTATTGAATATTTCGAGAGATAATTCTCCATATTATAATAATATTTTTGATGGTTTTAAACCCCTTGGTAAAGTTCTTGGAGTATATTTCCTTACTATGCTGGCTGTACTAACAGGCATTATTTTTTTTATGGTTCCTGGAATTATTTTAGGTATGGGATTGTCAATGTCTTATTTTATTATGATAGATAAGCCTGAGCTCGGAGTTATAGATACTCTAAAGGAAAGTTGGAGAATAATGAAGGGAAATAAAACAAAATTTTTGGGCCTTCTTTTAAGATTTGTTCCCTGGGTCATTTTAGGATTAATATTTCTAGTAATTGGCATTATATTTGTTTTACCATGGATGCAAGTTACTTCAGCTTTGTTTTATGAAGAAATAAAATAATCGTTATAAACCTATCTTTTAATATTTGTCCATTTTAAATAATTAAACAATGAAACATTACAAAATTTATTTTTTGGTTTTATTCTCATTCTTGGCCTATTCTCAAGAAATATCTGGAATTGTTATGGATAGCCTCAACAAAGAACCTATTCCATTTGCAGCTATCACATCTAACTTTGAAAATAACACAATTACCAATGAAGAAGGAAGATTTAGACTCTTTAAAAAAAAATCGTTTACTGAACAAGATTCTATTTTTATATCTTCAATAGGTTTTAATTCAATTTCATTGGGTTTGAAAAAAAATCAAAAATTTAAAATATTATTATCAACCAAAGAAATACAACTTGAATCTGTTGAAGTAAGAAACAGAAAGAAGTTGTCGGCTTTAGAAATTATTAAGAGGGTAAATAATAATTTCATGAACATATATGATTTTGATTACACATCAAAAAAAATATTTTGGAGGGAAACTACTATGGGCGAAATTAAAAAAATAGATCTCAAAATAAAAAAATCGTCTATAAAAGAATTTGATCAAAATTTTATGGATAGTATAACCTCAACTTTTCCGAAAAAAAACAACTTTTATGAAGAAATTTTATCTGAATTTTATGGAAACAGAGATATTAAAAGTCAAAAAATAAGTATTTTAAGAGCAGCAAGATTATTTAATAAAGAAAATCAAATTAGCACTGAATTATTAGAAAAAAAAATTCAGCCAATAGTCGAGCTAAGAATTAAGCCAGATTCATATTTTAAATTTAAATCTGGAATATTTCCTATTGATTTTAAATTAGATGGACTTGTTTTAAGATCTATTGATTCGTCTGATAACTCTCAATTAGAAAAAATCAAAAAAAAGGAGTTTAATGATAAAAAAAGATTTAACAATTCAAACAGACGATTTATTAAAAGAAAATCTCTTTCTTATTTAAATTTTGATTATGAAAAAGAAAGATTAAATCTTGAAGTTTTTAAAAAATCACGTTTGTATGATTTTAAATTACTAGAACTTTCTTATCTAGGTTATGATCCTATTTACATTATTGAATACAAGCCAAAATCATCTAAAGCACTTTATAAAGGAAAACTTTATATTCATGCTGATGACTTTGCAGTAGTTAGAGTTGATTATAATAGTGTTGATACTTTGGAAGATTTTGATTTATTAGGTATTTCGTTTAGTGTCGATCATCGATTTGGAAAGGAAATATTTAAAAAAAACAATAATGGAAAGTATGATTTGTACTATAGTGAAAATACTTATCGAAGATCGTTCGGGATTGATAGGCCACTTAAAATTATTGAAAAAAATAAAAATGTTAGGGGAAGAAGGAAGCAAAACCAGTTAAAAATGGACATCCTTTTTAATGGATCAGTTGAAATTAAAACAGAATTTATAGTTCTTAATAATATTTCTGTTACAAAAAGTGATTATGAATCCTATAAGGTAATTGAATCAGATTTGCCATTTAAATTAACAGAATATAATCCAGATTTTTGGAATGGATATAATATAATCGAACCAAGTGAAATTGTAAAAGAATTTAAAATTGAAAAAAATTAACATTAATTATTATTAATGCTTAAACTTGATGTAATCACAAAATTCTTTCCGTTATGGGTAATTATTTGCTCCATATTATCTTTATATAATCCAGAATTATTTAACTGGTTTTCCGGAAGTTTTATTACTTACGGACTTTCGGGTATTATGCTCGTCATGGGCCTTACATTAAATATTAATGATTTTAAAGAAGTTATTAAATATCCTTTATGGGTTTTTTTTGGAGTTTTATTACAATTTAGTGTAATGCCATTTTTAGGATGGATTCTTGGTGTTTTATTCGAATTACCACCTTTTTTTGCAGTTGGATTAATCCTAGTGTCTTCTTGCCCTGGTGGAACGGCCTCTAATGTTATAGTTTATTTGGCAAATGCTAATGTCCCTTTGTCAGTTGCAATGACAACTATTTCAACTCTTATCGCTATAATTTTAACACCATTATTAACAAGTTATTTGTCGGGTAGTTATCTTGAGGTTGATGCAATAGGGCTATTTTTAAGTACATTAAAGGTTGTATTATTACCCGTGGGGCTGGGACTTTTATTAAACATGTGTTTTCCTAAATTAACACAATATTTAATTCCTTATTCCCCACCAATGGCAGTTGTATTAATTACTTTAATAGTAGCCAGTATTATAGGACAAGGAAAAGATATAATATTAAATTCTGGAATTAATTTAATAGTATGTATTATGATTTTGCATTTAGTAGGATTTTTAGTAGGATTTTTTATAAGCTATACCATATTTAAAAATAAAAATATTAGTAAAACTATTTCAATAGAAGTAGGTATGCAAAATTCTGGTTTAGGGGTTGTTCTAGCTCAAGAAAACTTTATTAACCCTGCAACCGCTATACCTTCGGCTATATCCAGTTTAGTTCATTCTTTATATGGAAGTTTATTTGTCGCTTTTTTTAAGAAAAAATAGATATATTTTTTAATAAAAACATTAAATTGTGCATGTTTTAGTTGAAAACCTATTAAAAATTAATAGCACAATTATTAAATTATCTATTTACACATTTGAATTAAAATTTATGAAAGATTTATTTGCAATAATTCTACTCTTAAGCCTATCAGTAAACTCTCAAACTACAAAAAAGGAGAGCAAACCTGATGAAACTAAAAAAGTTAAATCTATTTCAGATCTTACTAAATCAAGCATAAAAATTGATGGATTATTTACCATTTATCAAGATTCAATTTCAGGAGAAGTTAAACTAGCAATTAAAGGAACTCAGCTAAATACAGACTTTATTTATTTCTCTCAAATAGCTGATGGAGTTACAGAAGCAGGAAGCTTTAGAGGAGCATATAATAATTCGTTAATTTTCAATATTAAAAAATATTTTAATAAAATTGAAATCGTTTCTCCTAATACAAACTTTTACTTTGATCCTAAAAGTCCTCTTTCAAAGTCTGAGGGTGCAAATACTTCAGATGCATTACTTTCTACTAGTAAGATTTTAGCATTCGATAAAGAAAGTGATACTTATCTTATAAATGCTAACGATTTGTTTCTTTCAGAAACCTTAACTCGAATAAAATCTCCAAGAAGACCAAAAGCTCCTCCAACTGCTTTCAGTTTAGGTTCTTTTAACAAAAAAGGTTCAAAAATTGAAGAAATAAATAACTATCCAAACAATACTAATATTAAAACTGAATATGTTTATAAAAACCCTTCAGTTTTAAATCAAGGCTCAGAGGCAATTGCAGATGGAAGGAATATATCAATAAAAGTATTCCACTCTTTTATGAACATGCCAAAAAATGATTATGAAATAAGATTTGATGATCCACGAGTAGGTTACTTCCTTACTCAAACTAATGATATGACTGATCCGGGAACAACGAATTATAGAGATATGATTAATCGATGGAAACTTCAAAAAAAGAATCCTAATCTAGAATTATCTGAGCCCATTAAACCAATAACTTGGTGGATAGAGAATTCCACTCCTATAGAATGGAGAGAAACTATAAAGGAAGGTGTTCTTGAATGGAATTTAGCTTTTGAAGCAGCAGGGTTTAAAAATGCTGTTGAAGTTAAAATTCAACCAGATGATGCCAAATGGGATGCAGGTGATATCCGCTACAATGTATTAAGATGGACCTCATCACCAAATCCACCTTTTGGAGGTTATGGTCCCAGCATGAAAAATCCTAAGACAGGTGAGATTATTGGTGCTGATATAATGCTTGAGTATGTTCATTTTACTAATAGAGTTTTTTACGATAAGCTTTTCAATAATTCAAGTTCAAATAAAAAAAATGAAGTATTTGATCAATATAACTTGAACGGTTTTAATAAAAACAACAAACTATACTGTTCTATGGGTTATTTAATGCATGAAAATCTTATGCTTGGAGATATAATTATAAAATCTTCAAACTCCTCTGATCTTGATCTTGAGGATCTTAAAAGGCAGGGAATGAAATCGTTAATTATGCACGAAGTAGGTCATACACTTGGATTAAATCATAACATGAAAGCAAGTCATTTATTTACTCCAGAACAATTATCAGATTCAAAATTTATCGAAGGAAAATCATTAACAGGTTCAGTAATGGATTATGCTGGTATAAATGTGACTTTAGATAGAAAAAATCAAGGACAATATTCTGATATGTCTATTGGTCCCTACGATTTATGGGCTATTCAATATGGTTACAAATCTTTTGAAAGTGAAAAAGAACGTTTAGATTTATTAGAAAGGTCAACAGAACCCGAATTAATCTTTGGAAATGATGCTGATGACATGAGATCTCCGGGAAAAGGTATTGATCCACGTGTAATGACAGGTGACCTATCATCAGACCCTATTAAGTATTCAATTGATAGATTTAAACTTGTCAATAACCTTATGCTTAATATTAAAGAAAAATTTAATGACAAAGGTGAAACCTACGAAAATCTAAGAAGAGCTTATTATGTTTTAAATTACCAATCCGCAAGAGCAGGAGATGTTATATCTCGTTTTATTGGAGGAGTTTATATAGATAGATCTACTATTGGACAAAATGGAGCAAAACCACCATACACCCCAGTAAGTCTTTATGATCAAAAAAGGGCTTTTAAAGCTTTGGAAAAATATGTATTTTCACCTGAGGCCTATAAAGTTCCAAATGATTTGTATAGATATCTAGCAAAACAAAGAAGAGGTTTTGAATTTTTTGATGGAACTGAGGACCCAAAAATTCATGATCAGGTACTAGAATACCAATTAAGAGTAATGGCTCATATTTTACACCCTAATACACTACAAAGAATATCTGACTCAGAATTATATGGAAACCAATATAAATTAGCTGACTTTATGTTAGATCTTAATGATGCAGTCTTTAAAGAAGATATAAGTCTTAATGTCAATACATTTCGTCAAAATCTTCAGTTAGCGTATGTAAAAGAACTAATTGGTATGTCAGTTGGATCATCTGTATCAAAATACAATGTACATTCTCAATCTATGGCTTTATATAATTTAAATGCAATACTTAAACTTGTAAAAAGACCAAAGGGTAATATAATTAGTGTAGCTCACAAAAATCATATAAAAACTCTCATTAATAATTCATTAAAAAATTTTTAAATAAGTAGCATTAATTTTTTTCTAAAATTGATAATTTGTGAGTATGAAACAAGAGTTTGATAAGTACATAGAATTTCATAAAACGTATGGGGGAACGGGTAAAATTTATAATTTTAATTTTCTTGAATATAGAGAAGGATTTTTAAAATTAGAAGGAAATTTTCCATCTCAGACATTAAATCCAAATCAAACAGTTCAGGGGGGGCAGATGACTTCAATGCTGGATGATATCACAAGTTTGCTTTTAATTTATGAATCAAAAGGCTCAATAAATCCTAGTTCAACTAATCTACATAGCATTCATCATAGACCTCTTTTTTCTGGTAAAGTAATTGGTATTGCAGAAATCATTAAAAATGGAAAAAACATTGCAACTGTTAAAGGAGAATTATATAGTTTAGAAGGGAAATTAGCAACAACACTTGTACATACGGTATATTTAATTAAAAAGGAATTTAAAGTAAAAAAACATAATTAAATAGTTACTTCTTTTATCCAATTCTAAATAGGAAAAAAAGTATTATTTGAACCAGGTTTAAGTAAATATATTTTTGCAAAAAGATGCTTTTGATTTAATATATATATAATGACATAATGAAGATCCATTAAATTTTCACAATTAACTAACTACCATTGGGTATGAAAAGATTGATCAAAAGGTTTATCATTTCGACGGTATCTATGGGCGCCAAAGAAATCTCTTTGTGCTTGAATCAAGTTTGCTGGAAGATTCTTACTGCATACGGAAATCCAGTAATTATATGCACATGAATAACTATCTAATGCAATCTTCTGATCAACTCCATGATGAATTAAAGAAGCAATATTTTTTTCAGTCTTGGTAAGAATATCTAAACAAGAAGAATTTTTAAGTAATGACTTTTCATCTTTAAAAAGCACAGTAAACTCCTCCATTAATTTTGATCGAATGATACATCCTTTTGTCCATACACGAGCTATTTCTTGAGGATTATAAATCCAATTATATTCTTTTGAAGCATTTTCTATTAGATTAAAACCTTGAATATGATTTATTACACGAGCAAATCTATAAGCCTTTGTTAGAGTTTTTATATCGATAGATAAATCTTTTTTGGGAACTAATCTTCTTGAAGACATGTCCAATCTTTGTGTCTTCATAGAAGAAAGGTATCGAGCAAAAACGGCAGAAGAAATCATAGTATTAACTTCTCCTAAATCTAAAGCAGCTTTACTAGACCACATTCCGGTTCCTTTATTGCTTGCTTGATCTAAAATTAAATCAATTAAATAATGGTTACCTTCTTTTTTCTGAAGAATTTCAATAGTAATTTCTAATAGATAGCTGGATTCAAAGCCAGTATTCATTTTTTGAAATATCAAAACTATTTCAGGATAGGTCATTTGATCTTTTAATACAGAGAATGTTTCGGCTAAGATTTGCATATCGGCATATTCAATTCCATTATGAACCATTTTAATAAAGTGTCCAGCTCCGTCGTTACCCATGTATCCTTGACAGGGATTCCCACCCTTATCTTTAGCTGCAATTTTATTTAAAACAGGAGATAATAATTCATAGGCTTTTGAGTTTCCTCCAAACATAAAAGATGCACCATGACGAGCTCCTTTTTGACCACCTGAAACACCACAACCTGCAAAATAAATATTATTTTTTTCAAGCTCAATTAAACGTCTTTGTGTATCAGAATAATGAGAATTTCCACCATCAATAATTACATCACCTGAATTCAAAAAGGGGAGTATTTCTTTGATCAATTTATCAATAGCTTTACCACTTTTAATCATTAACCATATTTTTCTTGGACGCTCGATAGACATAATAAAGGTTTCTATATTAGTAAAACCTTTTATACTTTTAAAATTAATATAATTATCTAAAAACTGTTGAACAATTTTTTCTTCACCTGGAATAGTTCGATTATAAACTGATATTTTAAATTTCTGTTCAGCAATATTTAAAGCGATTCCCTCACCCATAACGCCTAGACCAATTACACCTATTGATGACATAGTATTTAGTTTTAGTTTTTTGATAATAAGCTCACACAATTTATCTGAGCTTTGGTTACAATTTAAGTGAGTTCCATATGAAGGAATTTCTAAAATATCAAATTGAGATTTAAGTAGGTTTGAATTAAAAAAATGATTTTCTCTATTAAAAAGG
>MDTF01012854.1_pt1 | contig 12150 bp, 10 predicted proteins | sample 811191 | NCBI WGS metagenome assembly MDTF01 (sample SAMN05326649, study PRJNA326480) | marine metagenome | isolation source: seawater | place: Southern Ocean | collected 2011
AAAGTCATCACTATTTTTTTCTGAAAAATAATGACCATGATCTGCTTGAATTATAACAACAGCATTTGGGTCATGAATATTTATGAAATTAATTAATGTACTAATATTTTTAAGAGCACATTCATAATTGTCAATATACAATGATATTTTATTTAAATCATCAGTTAAACTTGTTGTCTTTCTATTACAATTTTTTTCAAAAAAATAATCATCAAGCTTTGGCAGAAGGTTGTGTAGTAAATAAAAGTATGAAAGATTAGATTTTTGAAATTTATTTACATTTTCAACAAATTCAGAAATTATTTCAAAATTAGAGTTATATATATTTTCATCTTTTAATTTTTTACGATCTGGTAGTTGAATCTTTATATTTAAATTTTGACGAGCCAATTTATATAAATCAATAATTGGAGTGTTAATTAAAAAAATTTTAAGTATATAAAAGTTGACTATATAAAATTTTTTTTTGACTGATTTTGTTTCCATATAGTCGAAACACAAATTAGGATTAATAAATTTACAATTTAATTTATAGCCTAACCATTTAAAATCATATCCAATTTTATTTAAAGTGCTTATTAATTTAGGAAAATTTTTTATTTCAAAATTATTTTTACTTAATGAAGCAGGATATAATTTATTTTGATATTCAAAACTATTTTTATCTAAACCTTTAAACAAAAGTGGAGAAAGATTTAATATTGCAGCAAATGTGTGATGTGTATCTTTAAAAGTAGAAAAACTATTTTCAATATAATTAAAACTGTTATCTGTATAAAATTCTTTTAATTGATTTATTTTTTCTTCAATTTCGCTATTAGAAAAATTAGTTTGCTTATCTTTCTTTAAAATATTTTTATATTCATCTAAAGAAGCCATGCCATCCATTATTACAAAATAAATATTTTCTTTTATTGATTCTTTGTTAATTTTTTCAATTTCAGTCGATGAAAAAAAAACATTTGAAATATTTTCAACATCTTTATTTAAGAAATTTATTTTATCCTTGACAGTTAAGCTAAATATAAAGATTAATTGAAAGAAAAACTGAAATATAAAAAAAATACTTATAAATCTATAAAATAAAGCATTAATATTTTTTTTTCTTAATAAATAGTAATAACATAAAATTAAAAGTAAAATTAAAAAACAAGCAATAATTATTTCCCAAAAAATAAAAACCCTTCCATAATTGTCACTTAAAAAAGAAAGTTTAGTTTTAAAAAAATCAAATTTGAATATAAGCCAAAAAGTAGATGAAAATGTAATAAGTAAAGCTCTAATTTTAGAATTTTCTTTAATTAAAATTAAAAATATTGAAATTAACAATAAAAAACAAAAAAATATAAAAAAAAAATATAACGATAATTGGCTATAAACAACCCTATCAATCTGAAAAAAATTTGTTTTAATAAATTCTAAAAATGGAATTAAAATTATTACACCAGATAGCAAAATTGCTTTAAAATTAGATTCTTCAAAAAATTTTGGCTTTTTCATAATTTTAATAATTATTTGTATATATTATGCCAATCTGATAGTTAATCAAAAAATATACATAGTAGTATATAAACACATTAAGACAATTAAATTATATTATGAATAAATTATATTTTGTAGTTTCTATATATTTTTTTTTAACTTCAAATGCATATGCCTATCTTGACCCAGGCACAGGCAGTATAATACTATCTGCTATCGTTGCCGGTTTAGTTACTATAAAAATATATTGGCAAATGATTATAGAAAAAGTAAAAAAATTATTTTCTAAAAATGAAAATAAAAATAAAAAAATTGACTAGTTCGCTTAGTATAAAAAATTTTTTTATAGATATAGTTCAATTTATTAAATTAAAAAGAAAAGAAAAAAATTTTGAGATAGGGTTTTTTTGTGAAAATAAATTCATTTTAAATTATTTAAAACCCTACATTGACAACAAAACAAAAAAAAAGAAGGTTCTAATAATAACATTTGAAAATTTAAAGATTTTTCAAAATGAAGAAGTTTCAATATTTGTTTTTAAAACTAATTTTATAAGAGAGCTTGTTTTTTTAACATTAAATCTTAAGTATTTATATACATCTACTCCAGATTTAGAAAATTCAATATTTAAAAAAACAAAATTTTCTAATTGCAAATATATATATCTACAACATAGCCCTGTCAGTCTAAATTTAATTTATAGAGAAAACGCGTTTGATCATTTTGATGCTGTACAAACAATTAGCAGTTATCAATATTTAGAGTTTAACGAAATTAAAGAATTAAGAAAATTAAAAGGTAGACCTTTTAAATCAAAATATTTATTTATCAAAGAAACAAAAAAAAATTTAAGTATTCAACCAACAGAAAAAATTGATGTTCTAGTGGCTCCATCGTGGAACACAGGTTTTTATGAATTAAAATGTCATGAAATATTAAATAAATTATTTATAAAAAATAAAATTAGTTATGAGTTAAGAGTACACCCGATGTCATTTAAAAAAAATGAAATTTCATTAAGAGAAATTGATCTTTTAAATATAAATATAGATAAAAATAAATATATTAATTTTGATGATTATAATTTTTTAGTCTCAGATTGGTCTGGAATTTTTATAGAATATTCATTAATTACTATGAAAAAATCATATCTTATAAATACACCTAAAAAAGATAAAAAAGAAAAATATAAAAAATTTTCAAATATTCCAATAGAGATAAATATGAGAAATATTTTTGGAAATACATTTGAGGTTAATCAAATTGAAGAACTTGTTGAAAAAATCCTTATACTTAAAAACAATAATCATATAGATGTTAGAAATGAACAATTAATTAAGATTAAACAAAATAAGTTTTATTAATTTTATGAAAAAAATTTATTATTGGGGTCCATTCATTGATAATAAAATTGCGACTGTAAAGGCTATATACAATTCAGTTGAAGGTATTAATAGATATAGCAAAAATTATAAAGCTACAATAATTAATAGTCTAGGAGAATGGAATTTTAAAATTGATGATAGTAATAAAGAATTTTTTATCAATACAAATCTAAACTTGATTAAAAAATTACCTAAATTGAGCTTTATTAAGAGTAGAATATCTTACGTGATTATATGTTTACTTAGTTTTTTTTCTTTAAGAAATTTATTAAAAAAACATCAACCAGATTATTTTATTGCGCATCTTATTTTACCTGTGCCACTTATTTTATTCAAATTTTTTAATTTTGACACAAAACTAATAATCCGAATTTCAGGTAAACCAAAACTAAATTTTTTTAGAAAGTTTTTGTGGAAAAGTACCTCCAAAAAAGTTTACAAAATTTTTTGCCCAACTGAAGAAACTTTAAATAATTTAATTGACTTAAAAATTTTTGACCGAGAAAAGATTTTTTTACTTCATGACCCAATTTTTAGCACAAACAAACTAATCAAATCTAAAAAAGATAGTGAACTAGATAGTAGATTTGAAAAAAATAATATTATTTTAGTTGGTAGATTGACGAGACAAAAAAACTTTAACTTGATTATTGAAGCTTACAAAAAAAATGAAATTTTACTGGACAAATACAAAGTATTCATTTTTGGAGAAGGTGAACTTGAAAAAACATTAAAAAAAAAAGTAAAAGATTATAAGTTAGATAATAAAATAATCTTTTTAGGCCACAAAAAAAATATTTATAAATATATGAATAACAGTAAATTATTTATCCTAACTTCTTTGTGGGAAGATCCTGGTTTTGTATTGGTTGAAGCTGCAATTAACAATGTAACTATTTTATCAAGTAATTGTCCAAATGGACCAGAGGAAATTATAAATAAAAATGAATATGGAGGTTATTTATTTAAAAATAACAACCTAGAATCTTTAAATAAAAAATTACATATTTTTATTGAGGATAGTGAAAAAAATATTTTTAAAAAAAAAAAATATGTTAAAAAAAATGTAAAAAAATATAGTATATTTAATCATAGTTTAGCTTTACAAGAGTATTTAGACAACAGAAAATAATATCACAATATGCAATTAATTAATTCATTTAGATTATTAAATCCTACTAAAATTAATATTCTTCTAATAGTTTTTTTGCCAATATCATTATTTGTAGGATCGTTAATTCTTAACTTAAACATAGTTTTAATTATTTTATTTTTTCTAATGGACTGCAAAAAAAGAAATAATTTTTTATTATTTAAAGAAAATAGTTTTATTTTCTTAATAATCATATGGTTATATTTAATCTTTAATTCTATTTATGTGGGGGATACATCAGAAAGTATCATTAGAGCCTCAGGCTTTATTAGGTTTATTCTTTTGGGTTATGCAATTTTTTATTACTTAAATATAAAAGATAAGATTTATGAAAATACAATACTAAAATACTGGGTATATATTTTTTTAATTGTAAGTGTAGATTTAGCATTTGAATGGCTTTTCGGAAAAAATGTTTTAGGACACACAACTTGTGGAAAAGATGCCTGGCTAAATCAAATATTAACATGGTTTTTTTGTAACCAGAGTAATTACCCAGCAAGACTAGCGAGTTTTACAGGTGATGAGTTGAAAATTGGAGGATATTACTTTGGGTTCGTTTCGTTGGTGTTAGCCTATATTTTTAATAAAAATAAAAGATTTTTTATTATATCATTTATTACATTTTTTGTTTTGTCATTGTTAATTGGAGAAAGGGCGAATTTTATTAAAGTTTTTTTAATATATTTAATGTTTGTATTTTTTATAGTTGAAATATCAAATTTTAAAAAAATAATAACCTCAATATTTTTTTTCATAATAACAGTACTAATAATAATGAACATACAGGGACTTAAAAGCAAGTTTTATAACCACACTCTTTCTATTAACACTTTAGATAAAAAGATTACTATAAAAAAATTAGAACCTGAACAGCTTGTAAAAAACTTGCATTTTTCACATTATTACACAGCAATAAATATTTTTAAAGAGAACCCAATATTTGGGATTGGTATGAAAGAATTTAGAATAGAAAGTACTAAAAAAAAATACAGCCCGATCAAAGGTGCTTATGGATTGGGAATGCATCCACATCAAATTCATTTTGAAATTTTATCAGAACTTGGAATTATTGGATATATGCTTATAATTTCAAATTTATTTTATACAATTATTAATGCACTAAAAAACAATAAGAATAACAGTATATTTGTAAAAACTGCAATAATGTTTATTGGGGTTAGCTTTATACCACTGATACCATCAGGGAGTTTTTTTACCACATATGGAGCTACAATTTACTGGATTAATTATTCATTATTGATAGCAACATTGATAAAAAAAGAAAATCTTGAGAAAATATTTCTATCAAAATAAAAAATGAATAAAAAAATAATTTGTGGAATAACTGGCCATACGGGATCTATAGGAACACATTTAACCAAAAATACAAAAAATTTTGAATTTATTTATTTTAAAGAAGACATAACCAAAAATTCTTTAGTAAATAGCTGGATAAAAAATAATAAATTAGAAATAATTGTTCATCTGGCAGCTATTGTTCCGATAAAAGTAGTAAATGATAACCCAAAAAAAGCATACAAGGTAAATGTTAGCGGCACTAAAAATTTAGTAAATGCAATATTAAAATATGATAATGACATTAAGTGGGTTTTTTTTTCCTCAACCTCACATGTTTACTCTACAGCAAAAAATAAAATTAAAGAAAACTCAGCAATAAAACCAATTTCATATTATGGTAAAACTAAACATTTAGCAGAAAAAGAAATTGAGAGACTTAAACAAAAAAATATTAAATTTTGTATAGGACGAATATTTAGCACTACAAACTCTAATCAGAGAAAAAATTATCTAGTCCCAGATTTAAAAAAAAAAATTAAAACATTAAAAGAACCTGTCATCTTGGAAAATTTAAACCATTTTAGGGATTTTATTTCAATTAATGATATTTGTAAGATTATAAAGAAACTTTCAAAAAAAAGATTTAATGGAATAATAAATATTGCTTCTGGAAAAAAAACTAAATTAAGTGAGATAGCAAAAACAATAAGTATTAAATTTAAAAGAAAAATTCTAATAAAAGAAAATAAAAATCCATCTACTTTAATTGCAAATAATAATTTGTTAAAAAAGATATGTAAATTTAAAATAAAAACAAAAATTAAAGATTTAATATTTTAAATTTTTATAAATATGAAAAAAAAAAATTACAAAATTTCAATTTTGGTTACGAATTATAATAAATCAAAGTTTCTTAAAAAATCACTAAAAAGTGTTTTATCTCAAAGTTATGATAATTATGAAATTATACTTTACGATGATTGCTCTACAGATGATTCATTAAAAATTATTTCTCAATATAAAAAAATAAAATTAATTAAAGCTTTAAAAAAACATAAAAAAAGAACAGGTGCTCAAAATCAAATAATAGGAATTTTAAAAGCATTTGAAAAAGCCACAGGGGAAATTATCTGCTTAATGGATAGTGATGATTTATTTTCAAGAAATAAACTTAATGTGATTAATAGTATCTTTCTTAAAAATGAAAAATTTAACTGTGTTTTTAATTTCCCTGAAACAAAAAAAAATTTGTTCGTGTTCAAAAAAAAAACATCACAACATTCGATTTGGCCAAGTATCTTTCCAACAAGTTGTATTTCAATGCGCAAATCATTTTTTTTAAAATTTATAAAATACTTAAAAAAATATGATTTTTCCTATTTAGAAATAGATACAAGATTAGCAATTTTTTCAAAATTCTTTTTTAATGAATATAACCTGATAGATAAAAAATTAACATTTTACTCATATGATGATATGGGTATTACCTCAAAAGTAAAAAAGTTTTCAAAAATATGGTGGATTAGAAGGGGTCAAGCTTATATCTATCTAAAATATATTATGCACAAAAAAAAAGAGATCTTCAGAACTAGTTTGGATTACTACATAACAAATTTGCTTACATTTTTTTTTAAAATTTATTCATAAATATGTTATTTTTGTATTTTTATTTAATCTCATTCTCATTGATTGGTTATGGACTGTTATTAAGTAAAATTCTTAAGATAAATTTATATAACTTTGGTTATTTAGGATTTTTGGGAATATCTCTTTTAACTATTATAAGTTATTTTTCGTCTTTGTTAATTTCGCATGGTCATATTTTTAACTCTATAATTATCATTCTTGGAATTATTTCATTTATTTCATTTTGTAGGGTTATTCCAAACATTCACAAAGAATTCATCAACTATTTTTTTGTTTTTTCCTTATTAAGTATTTTTATATTAGTTAGTAAAAATCATGATGATTTTTCCTATTACCACTTTGCTTATACACAACTGTTAACAGAATACTCACATCCAATTGGCATGGGTAATTTGAATAATGGTTTTAGAAATCCATCATCTTTATTTTTTTTAAACTCTATGTTCTATTTGCCAAAAATAAATTTTTATTTGTTTCATATTGGGCCTGCTTTTTTTTTAGGTTTTGCAAATTTATTTTTATTAAAAAATATATTTGATAAAGATATCTTTAAAAATTTAAACTTTATAAGTTTGCTAAGTTTAATTTTTTTTATATTCATAAATATTTTTTTCTATAGATTAGCTGAACACGGCACTGATAGATCTGGTTTAATAATGGCAATTTGTTTAATTATTTTATTACTCATGATATTTAATTCTAAAAACATATTTTTTAATTTAGAATCAAATATTAAATTTTTCTCAATATTTTTATGTTTATTAATTTCCTTAAAGCCTTTTTATCTTATTTATGCCCCCTTCTTTTTAATTCTATTTTTAACCGACAACACCAAGAAAATTATATTAAAATTATTATTTTCTAAAACTTTTTTTTATTGTTTGTTTTTTGTTTTTTTTGTATTTTTTTATACTTTTATAAATTCTGGTTGTATTATTTTTCCTTTAGAATTTACATGTTTTGACAGCTTGTACTGGTCAACATCAAATGAAACTGTGAAAGGTGTTAGAATTTGGTATGAATTATGGGCTAAAGGTGGGGCAAACCCTCATTTCGTTGTAGAGGATAAGATTGCACATATTAGCGGCTTTAATTGGTTGTCAAATTGGATAGATTCTTATTTTTTTAATAAAGTATCTGATTTTTTATTAGGCTTAGTTGCTCTTTTTATTATTTTTTATCTTACATTTTATTTAAAAATTAAGAATATAGAACTAATTAAAAATCATAAGATTAAATTTTTACCTATTTATATCTTATTACTTTTTTGTTTTGGTGAGTGGTTTATACACCATCCATCATTAAGATACGGTGGTTATCACTTATTACCTTTAATTATATATATTCCTCTATGTTTATATTTAAGTAACTTTAACTTTAGTAGAGAAAATTATATAAAAAGAGCTCTTATCCTAACAACAATTACAGCTTTAGTTTTTTTAACTAGAAACAGTTTTAGACTTTTTGAAGAATATAAACAATATCAATACAACCCTCTTATCAGTACAAATTTTAGAACTGATAATGATTTACTTTTTCAAATTAATAAGGGTGTTAAAATTAATATAATTAATGAAAACGGACTTTCTAAGTATAAAAAAATTAAAATTTTAGGTAAAGAATTTGTTATTATCAAAAATTAATATTTCAAACTTTTTGTGCATTTAGCAAGTAATAAAATGTTAGGTATATTTGTCATTTTATTGATTGGCCATAATTTTGATGTAAATTTGTTTTAATTTGATATTTAACCTTAGAGAGTAGACAAAGACCTAATTATAAAAATATCAAGTTATGCTCAATACTAAACAAATAACTATTTATCTAACTTTTTGTTTATCAGTATTATTGGGATTATTTTTTGGCGAAAATTCCAGTGGAGGATCTCTAATTGATCATAGATATACATTACCAGCTATTGAAAACTTCAGTCTAGATATTGAAAATGGATTTAAAGTATATTTAAGTCAAAATTTAACTTTAATACACTCGCCCTCTTTTTATGTGTTAGCAGGATTTTTTTTAAGGATTACTCAAAATATATTATTAGTTAAAATTATATATATCATAATAAGTTGTTTCATTCCTTATATTTTTTATCTAATTATTAAAGAAAAATTTAAAATTAAAAAAGATTATATCTTTTATTTTTCATTATTAATTTTTCTATCACCATATTTTAGATCTTCTGCAATTTGGTTATTAGGTGATAATTTAAGTTTATTATTTTTCTCATTATCAGTTCTATTTTTTGCAAAAATTAATACTCAAAAAAATAAAGTTTTAAATTACTATTTATGTTTTTTTTTCTTAATATTATGTAGTTATATAAGATATTATTATTGTATATTCTCAATTTATTATTTAATTTATTTTTATAAAAACTTAAGCTATAAAAATTTTTTTTTTATTTCTATATTTTCGTTTTTATTATCTACACCTGCATTTTTTTATTTATATATAATAATAAATAAATTCAATTTTTTAGGAACAGTTTCTAATTTTGGTAGTCTAAACTACTATAGCAATACTTTAATGATATTATCAATTATTTTATTTTATCTTTTACCTTTTATTTTAAAGAGCAGTTATTTAATTTTTAAATTTTATAAGAATAAATACAAAAGTTTTTTATTTATTTTTTCTCTTATTTTAATCATCTATTTGATAGATTTAATTTTTCCAGTAAACTTAATATTTTTTTCATCAAAGGGCGGCGGTGTCTTTGTTAAGCTCTCTAATTTATTTGGCATCGATACAAGTCTATTCTTATCTGTAATTGCTTTTATATCATTAATTGTATTAGATTATTTATTTAAAGATAATAGATTAGAAAATTATATTTTGCTAAGTATACTAATTTGTTGTTTTCCATTTACTGTTATATATCAAAAATATCTTGATCCCTTATTTTATTTTATTTTTTTTGGATTAGTTAATTGCACACACATAAAAAATTTATTTTTAAATGAAACTGTTGAGTTAATTTTTATATATTTATATTTTTCATCATTTTTTTTGTTTTCATTAATTTACTATTATGAGGGTGCATGAATACGTCTCTAATAAGTGTAATAATGCCTTACTATAAAAAGAAGATGTATTTAAAAGACTCAATTAATTCGATATTGAAACAAACTTACCAAAATTTTGAAATTATATTAGTTGATGATGAAATTTCTGAAGAAAGCTTTACCTTTTTGAAAGAAATTCAAAAACTAGATCCTAGAATTCAACTATTAATAAACAAAGTAAATTTGGGAGCAGGTGAGTCCAGAAATAGAGCAATTGAAATTTCAAACGGAGAATATATTGCATTTTGTGATTGTGATGATTTGTGGAAAATTAGAAAACTAGAAATTCAATTAGAATTTATGAAAAAACGTAATCTTGATTTTAGTTTTACGTCCTATGAGATAATCGATAGAAATAGTAATTTAAAAGGTTTTAGAAAGGCAGTCAATGATATCAATTTTAAAAAACTAATAAACTCTTGTAATATTGGGCTTTCTACGGTTTTAACTAGTAAAACTATTTTTAATAATAACGAACATAAATTTGCTAAAATTAAAACAAAAGAAGATTATGTGCTATGGTTAATTCTAGCTAAGCACGGATTTAAAATGATGGGTATACAAGAAAATTTAACTAGTTGGCGCAAGACCAAATATTCCCTTTCTTCCTCTACTTTTCAAAAATTAAGAGATGGTTATAAAGTTTATAGAAATTATCTTAAGTATAGTAGGATTAAATCATTATTTTTTTTAATTAAACTATCAATAAATTATATTTTAAAATAATAACATCATGTTTTTTTATCTTTTTATTTTAACAGTTTTAACCTATTTGGTTAATGAATTTCTTTTTAAAAAAAAACTTCTCATAAGCATAACAGGTGATGTCCATCAAAAATTTGCATCATATTCAGAAGTACCATTAACAGGAGGTTTTTTTATTTTTTTTGGAATTCTTTATTTTTTTAGTAAAGATGCTTCATTATTTATTTTTTTTTCTTTTACAATTTTAATTTTAGGTTTTGTTTCAGATTTAAAGTTTATTAAATCTGCATCAAGTAGGTTTCTATGGCAAACTATTTTGGTAATAATCTTTGTTGCTTCATCAGACATGCAATTAAACGAAACAAGAATAATTTTATTAGATAAAATTTTAAGTCAAAATATTATAAATTATATTTTTCTTACTTTCTGTATTTTAATACTGATGAATGGATCAAATTTTATTGATGGATTAAATACCTTAAGCATTGGCTACTACCTATTAATAAGTATTGTTTTGGCTTATATTATTTCAGACCAAGAAATTATTTTAAATTATATACCGATTGAATATTTGGTGTCTTTATTAATATGTATATTTATTCTTAATGCAAAAAATAAAATATATCTAGGTGACTCGGGCTCATACCTACTTGGATTTATTTTTGCTACATTCTTAATTGATATCTATAATTCCAATAAAAATATATCTCCTTTTTTTATAGTGTTGTTACTTTGGTATCCCTGTTATGAGAATTTATTTTCTATTATTCGTAAGAGGATATTGCAAAGATCACCTATGGCACCAGATACAAACCATTTTCATCAATTAATATTTTTTATGGTAAAAAAAAAATATAAATATAAAATTTTTTATGCCAATTTTATTACATCACAAATTATTAATTTTTATCATCTAATAATTTTTTCAATTGCAGCTAATTTTATTAGAAACACAGAAATACAAATATTTCTTATTTTATTAAATATTTTTGTTTATACGATTATCTACTTCAAAGCATTTTTTTTTAAATATAGTAGAAGAGCAAGTAATTTATAAAATATAATTTATTAAAATTTAATTAAATCAACCAAGAGGATGAGAACTAAATATAATAAATCTAAACCCAATAGTATTCTATGAATGATTGGAAGTGGTTTTGTTAATGATAAAATATGGTAGAAAATCTAAAAATAGATTTAAAATAGGTCATAACCCTGACACGTAGTGACTTTTGCCTAAAAAAATATAATCATAAAAAGTCTTTCTTTCTCTTTACAATCTTGATTTTCTTAAGTATACATTCTCCGCCGGTGATTATTGCGAAGGGGTAATACCCGATCCCATTCCGAACTCGGAAGTCAAGCCCTTCAGCGCCGATGGTACTTTGTCTTAAGGCACGG
>MDTF01000522.1_pt1 | contig 12132 bp, 11 predicted proteins | sample 811191 | NCBI WGS metagenome assembly MDTF01 (sample SAMN05326649, study PRJNA326480) | marine metagenome | isolation source: seawater | place: Southern Ocean | collected 2011
AAAAAATTTAAAATCATTATAACTAATGTAATAAGATTAAGTGTCTAATTAATTACCTGAAAAGAATTTAAGTGATTGATTTTTTCTTTTTTTTTAATATCATGATTTATCTATGAAGAAGGTATATTTAATAACTGGTGCACGTGGTTTTATTGGAAAACATTTGTCCACATATTTAAAAAAAGTAGAGCCAAATTCTAAAATTATAAAACTTCCTAAAAAAATAGACTTACTGAACTCAAAACAAACTTTAAATTTTTTTAAAAAAATAAATGTTAAAGTAGATTATATTTTTCATTTAGCAGATGTTTCTGGTAATAAAAAATGGGCATCAGATAACAGTTTCCTTCAAACATATGCAAATGTACAAATACATTTAAATACAATTTTTGCATGGAAAAAATTTTTACCTAAATCAAAGTTAGTTTTTGTAAGTTCAATTTGGGCCTACCCAATTGGAAAAAATTTTCAAAATGAAAAAAATTACTGGGAAGGTAAACTTATTGATTATGCAAAATTTTACGCATACTCAAAAAAAATAGCAAGTTTACTCTTAGAGGCAGCAAATAATAATTTTAAATTGAAATCGACAACTTTTATTTTAGGTACAGTCTTTGGTCCTGGTGATAAATCTGATCATTTTATTCCGTCTATAATTAGAAGAATGAATAAAAATCCTCTTAAATTAGAAATTCGCGGAACTGGAAAAGAAAGCAGGGACTTTATTTTTATTGAAGATCAGATAAAAGCAATTTATTTACATAAAGATTGCAATGAAGCTCTATTAAATGTAGGCACTGGTCGTTTAGTTAATATAAAAAAAATTATCATCAAATTAAAAAAAATTATGAATTTTAATGGAAAAATTATTTTTCAAAAAATTAAAAAAGATGATAAAGATATTAAAAGAGGAATGTCTGTAAAAAAAGCAATCTTTTTATCTGGTTGGCCAAATAAATATAACCTGACCAATATTGATATTGCTTTAAAAGCTACAGTTAAAGATATGAGAATTAATGGCTAAAAAAGCATTTATAACTGGCATCACAGGACAAGATGGTTCATATTTGACTGAACATCTTTTAAGTTTGGGTTACGAAGTCTATGGTTTAGTTAGAAGAAACTCCGTAACAGAGCATCAACAATCTCGTCTTGAAAATTTGATGACTAATGTTCATTTGAACTATGGAGATATGCTTGATCAAAGCTCAATAGATAAACTTTTAAAAAAAGTTAATCCAGACGAAATTTATAATCTAGCTGCACAAAGTCATGTTAGAGTAAGTTTTGAAATACCTCAATTCACAGTCCAAACAAATGCACTTGGAGTTTTGAATTTATTGGAATCTGCTAAATTACACTGTCCAGATGCAAAAATCTATCAAGCTAGTTCATCTGAAATGTTTGGAAACTCTAGAGACTCAGATGATATGCAAAGAGAAACAACACCAATGCATCCTGTTAGTCCATATGGTTGTGCAAAATTATTTTCATATAGTTTAATTAGAAATTATCGAAAAGCTTTTAACTTATTTGCTTCAAATGGAATTTTATTTAATCATGAATCGCCAAGAAGAGGTGCAAATTTTGTAACTACAAAAATTATTAAAAATGCAGTTTTAATTTCTAAAGGAAAAGCAAAAATTTTAGAACTAGGAAATTTAGATTCTAAAAGAGATTGGGGTCATTCAAAAGATTATGTGAGAGCAATGCACTTAATACTTAATCATAATGAGCCAGATGATTTTGTAATATCAACAGGTGAAACAAATTCTATACGTGATCTTTGTAAAATAGTTTTTTCAAAATTAAATTTGAATTATGAAGAATATGTTAAGGTCAACCCAAAATTTGTTCGTCCTCATGAGCTATCCTACCTTTGTGGAGATTATTCCAAGTCAAAAAAAATATTAGGCTGGAAGCCAAAATATTCTTTTGAGAATTTGATAGATGAAATGCTTGAGCACTTTTTGAAACAGTAAAATTTTATGTTAAATTATTCAGAATTATACTCCACACTAGTCAATGATCTCTTAAGATCAGAAAGTTATATATGGCACTAGATAAACTTAGAAAATATTTATTTCATTTAAGAAAAGGAGGAATTAAAGGAATAATTAAATTTATTAAATTAAATAAATTTGAAGAAAAAATTTTTAGAAAAAAAAAATTAAAATGGAATTCTTTAGGATATTGGCAAGTAGATCCAATGCCTACTGAAGATGAATTACTAAAATTTTACTCACAAATATACTGGGTAAGTAATCAATATTACAAAAGTAATCTTTTGATACCCAGAGATCTAGATCATGTCTTTTTTTTAGAGAATAGAATTTCAAATAAAATGATTAAAAATAGTAACTTTATGAATTTTGGAGCAGGTCACGGAGGCATTTCTTACTTAATGGCAGCAAAAAAGATGAATGTGATAAATATTGAGCCATCAACTATTTTCTCAGCAAATATAGAAAATTTTAGTAATTTTAATAAGATTGAAAATTTTTTTGAGGTATCTAATGATTATCCAAAAATTGATATTCTTTATTCTTCGCATGTAGTTGAACATTTAGCAGACCCCATTAATTTTTTTAAAAAAATTTCAAAAATATTAGATAAGGATGCAAAAGTTTTTATAGAAGTGCCGAATTGCAGAAAATCTAATATAACCAAAGATTACGTAGAGGGAGGTTGTGATGGTAAGATTACAGGTAGTCATCTTGTATATTTTACAAAAGATTTTTTTGAAAATTTAAATTCTAAAATTTATTTTTTCAAAGAGCAGGAAAGTGGCAATAAATATACAGAAGTAGATAATGAAGATGAAGCAGATTGTATTAGGGTCATTATAACTGCAGAAAATATTAAGAATTGGATTAAAAAATTTTAATCCGAATAATAATTAACAATTAAAAATGTCTAAAAAAGAAAAGCCACTAATTACAATTATCACGCCTACGTGGAATAGGGAATTTTTTTTAAGAAAATTAGCAGACTCGTTGGAATCACAAACTATAAAAAATTTTGAGTGGATTGTTGGAAATGATGGCTCCATAGATAATACAGATGAATTTATTAGGTCTTTTTCAAAAAAAGCAAATTTTAAAATTACATATATAAATTCATCATTGAGAATTGGTAAAGCAGCTTTAGATAATATTTTATTAGAGCATGTTAAAAGTGAATACGTTTCTTGGTGTGGATCAGATGATTTTTTACTACCAGATGCAATTGAAAATATTTCAAAATTGATACTACAAATACCCAATCACGAAAAAAAACAATATGTTGGAATATATGCACAAAACGTTGATTTGTTTAATAAGAGCCAAACTTTTCATGAAAAAAATTTATTAAAAGAAACCAAACATGTAACTTGGGAGTATGTTTGTGAATTTATAAAAGGTGATGGGACCATAATTGAAAGAACAGAAATTTTAAAAGGAAAAAAATTCTTAGAGGTAGATTTTTTGATTTCTGAAAGCTCATTTTTTTTAGATCTTTACAAAAAGAAAAAGTTTATTTTTACACCTATAATTGTTAAAAAAATGAATAGATCAGCTGAAAATAGTATCAGTTTTGGAAAAAAATTATTGTATTGCAAAGGTAGTGCATATTGTATTTCAATAGTTGAAACGCCAGAACATTTCGACAAACATTCTTTTTTAAAAAAATTAAAAGTAATTACCAATTTTTGGAGATATTCAATTCATGGTGATATAGACTTTTTAGAAGCCAAAAAAATGGTAAAATCAATTGATAAGAATAGTTTTTATTTATTTTTATACTTTGTAGGAGCAATCATTTGTTTGAGGGATATAATGCTTGGAAAAATAGAAAAAACCCATATTGAATTTGACAGAAATATTAAAAATAGAAAAATTTCTGTTGAACTGTTAAATTAAGGTTTTGTTTTTATTATTTATAGATATTAATACTTTTAGATATGCCAATTAAAAATTCAAAAATTCACAAATCAGTCAAGATATTCAACAAAAATTTGGTAAATATTTATGGGTGCAGCATTGGTGCAAATACTAAGGTTGGACCATTTGTTGAGATACAAGATAAAGTTGAGATTGGGAAAAATTGTAAAATTTCATCACACTCATTTATTTGCTCAGGAGTAATAATTAAAGACAACGTATTTATTGGGCACAGTGTTACTTTTATTAACGATAGGAATCCAAAATCAGTAAATAATAAAGGAGAATTAAAAAAAGATAATGACTGGATACTTGAAAAAACCTTTATAGGTGAAGGTGCCTCCATAGGGTCAGGCTCAATAATCATGTGCGGAATAAAAATTGGAAAAGATAGTACAATCGGAGCTGGTTCATTAGTTTTAAAAGATATTCCTAATAAAAAAATATTTTACAACAAAAGAATAAGAAAGTTAACCAAATGAATATTGGCTTAATAGGGCTAGGATATTGGGGTAAGAATCTATATAGAAATTTGCTAATTTCTAGTCAAGTCAAAAAAATATACGTTTTAGACACGCAGAACAAAAACATAAAAAAAGACAAAAGAGTTTCTTTTTTTTTAGACCCAAAAGTTTTTTTTAAAAATAAGGATATTGATGCTTTTATTATCTCAACCCCGACTTCTTCTCATTACAAGTACATTAAAAAATGTTTACAGCTTGACAAGTTTGTTTGTATTACAAAACCAATCACAACTAATATTGATCAGCTAACAAGATTAAAAAAAGAGTTTAAAAATATTAATAAAATTTTTCTTGATCACACATATTTGTTTCACTCTTCAATTAATTTTATTGAAAATTTAGTAAATAAAAAAAAATTAGGAAAATTAATCTATTATGATTCAGAAAGAATTAGTTTTGGTAAATTTTATAAAGATGTAGATGTTATAGATGATCTTGCTATCCATGATTTATATATTTTAGATTATATTTTAAAAGGTAAAATCCCAAATAAAGTTTTAGTTACTTCACATAATAACTTTGGCAATAAAAATTTTCTATCCAATATTTCTCTTCGTTACTCATCAGGTTTTTTTGCCAATATTAAGGTTAGTTGGTATTCACCAATAAAATCTAGAAGAATTTTATTAGCAGGAGACAAAAAGATTGTAGAATTTGATGATAATGAAAGTGATAGAAAAATAAAAGTTTATAATAAGGGCATTAAATATAGTACTAAAAATGTAAATCAATGGTTGTATAGAACAGGATCTATTGAAATACCAAACATTGCTCAAAAAGAAAGCCTCGCAGTTATGCTTAGTGAGTTTATTAAATTTGCTAATAAAAAAGATAATAATCTAGATCAATTTAATCACGCCGAAAGAGTTATGAAAGTTTTAAAATTGATTAAAAAAGCACTATGAGAGTAAAATTTTTTCACGAAAAAAAAAAGGGCCAAAAGATAAAAAAAAATCTGCTCTTAGCAACAAATTCTTTGTTAAAATCAGGTCAGTATACGAATGGTGTTTTTGTAAAAAAATTTGAAGATAACTTTAAAAAGTTTGTGGGAACAAAATATTGTGTTGCTGTTAATAGTGGGACAAGCGCCCTTCATCTTTCTTTGATTGCGCTTGGAATAAATAAAGACGATGAAGTTATTGTTCCAGCAATAACATTTGTCGCCTCTGCTGCTGCAATAACTTATGTTGGGGCAAAGCCAATTTTTGTAGATATAAATGATAATGACTGGTTAATTAATTCAAAAAAAATTGAAAAAGCTATTACAAGCAAAACCAAAGCAATTATGCCGGTACATCTCCATGGACTTATGTGTGATATGAAAGAAATAAAAAAAATTGCAAAGAGATTTAACCTTAAAATTATAGAAGATGCATCTCAAGCACATGGTAGCAAATATAATGGATATAATCCTGGTTTTTATAGTGATGTAGCTACATATAGTTTTTATCCTACAAAAAATCTTGGTGCTTTGGGCGAAGGTGGCGCAATTACAACAAATAATAGAAAAATTTTTAAAGAGGTTTCAGGCTTACGTGCTTGGGCGCCTAATAAAAAAAATTTTTTTGCAATAGGTTATAACTACAGAATGCCTGAAATTATTGGAGCATCATTAAATGAAAAAATTAAATTTTTAAAAAATGATATTAAAGAAAGAATTAAAATAGCAAATCTATATAAGAAGAAATTAATTACTAAGGAGTTTTCAGATTTTAATCTTAAATCAAAAAAACATTCCTACCATCTTTTTGCAATTAGAGTTCAACAACGTGACAAATTTAGAGAAGAATTAAAAATAAACAATATCGATAGCGCAGTTCATTATAGCTATGTACTCCCAAGTCTGAATATTTTTTCAAAATATAAAAAAAAATTTGATTCTTATAAAATAGCTCAAAAAGTTTCAAAAGAGCTTGTTTCATTGCCAATTTACCCTGAGCTTACTAAAAATGAACAGCTTTATGTGATTAAAATAGTAAATAAAATTTTATCAACAAGAAAAAGATAATTACGAATTTTGAGGTAATTGTAGTTTTAGGTGGAGGTGTTGATATAAAAATAGATCCAACTAATAATCTTGAATTTACCGTTTAGTTTACAAACTCTTATAATTTTAATTATATAGAGGTATTAACATACAACTCTTCAATATAACCATGTCGATACCATGTCGGTACCCTATAAATATTTTTAAAAGGAGTATTTTTAAATGTATCAGAAATTCTAAATTTATTATTATCATGATTGAGAGATAGAAAATATTTTGCTTTTTTAGATGCCATTTTTGTATAAATTTCAGCTTGCTCTTGAGACATTTCAGTTATTGAGTCACAATTTATAATTAAATCAATATTATCAGGAATTAACTCAAGATCAGTTGATTGTATGAGTTTAATCTTTTCTTTGAATTCGTTTTGATTATAATCAAATTTTTTCACTTCATCCCCAATAATTATATTTTCTTTACCAATTGTACTTCCGAAAAAAAATGATTGTGAGAGATTACCTAATGATAAGTCTAAAATCGTATAATCTTTTATATTAAAATTTCTGGCGTGATAAGCACTCAATCCTAGACCCGCACCTATTTCTAATATCCTTGGATTTTTGATGTTATATGTATTAGAAAATTCTAATATTTTTATAGCATGGTACATTTGTTGAATTGGAGCAAAAGAAACAACTCCAAAATTAGTTTTAAGGCCAAATTCTCCCTCAAATACATTGGGAAAATCTGTTTTGTGTCCCAGTTTTTCAAATATATCTTGAAGCATTTTATCAGGACTGTCAAAATTGAACTTCAAAGAATGATATGTTTCTGGAAAATTTCTTAAACCCAGTGAACAGCATATTCTAAAAATAGTATCATAAACAGTTTTGTTTAAATAAAAATAACTTATTCTAGGGTTATCAAGTACATATTTACAAATATCTCCAAATCCATAATGTAAGTTATTTTTACTAGGGTTGGCTATTTGATTGAAAAACTCATCATCATTCATTTCTAAAAGATTTTTATGGAAATTTTTTTTATCACCAATCTGGTACATGTCTTCCCAATGAGCACTAACTACAATTTCTTTTTTAGTTATGTTCCTCATTCTTGATACAAATTCTTTATCAAATTTTATCTGTTTGCTAGGTTGTGTTACAAAAATATTAGGGTAATCTTTATTTTTAATTTGTGAAAATGGTAAGGCAAATGATTTCTTAACCTCTTCTTTTAAAAGAGTGTAATCTCTTAAAGCTCCAATATATGATTTGATAAAATTAAAGTTTAACATATCGATCTCTTATGAGGTTAAATATCGATATACAATAAAAAAATTTAAAAGTATATTTAATTTACTGATTTTCTAGGAATACCCACTCTTAAAAGATGGGATCTTGGTCAGGATTAGCTTCAAAGATAGGCTTTCCTTCATCTCCACATTTGCCAACTTCAGGATTAATGGGTATCTCTCCTAAAAATTCTAACTTTTATTTTTATTGTTTTGATAGCCATAAAATTTAGTATTTATCTAATTTATAATTTATAATATTTTTCAAATTTATTTGAAATTTTCATAAATAAGATTTAAAACTAGTTAAATGAATTCAATCATAGAGCAGTATGCTACTACAGCAAATGAGATATCAATACTTCCGACTTTAATTAGCTTTTTTGCATGTATCATAATGTCATTTATTTTAAGATCAGTTTATATAAAAAGATCTTTTTCTTTAAATGGCAAAACTCAAATCGGAAATATTCTTCCAATACTTTGTTTAATTGTTTTTTTAGTAATAGTGATTGTTAAATCATCATTAGCATTATCATTGGGATTAGTTGGAGCTTTGTCCATAGTAAGATTTAGAACACCAATAAAGGAGCCTGAAGACCTAATTTATCTGTTTATTGCAATTGGCATTGGGCTTGGTTACGGCTCTGGACAAGTAATGATTACAACAATTTTGATATTAATAATTTTATTAGTAGTTTATATATGGCTTTCTAAAAATAAAGTTGAAAATATTTTGAGTTATAATTTAATTATAACATGGAGTGACACAAATTTAAATTTTGAGGAATTACAGCTTATTATAAGTGAATATTGTGAAAATTTTAAACTTGTTCGCTTAGAAAAAAATAAATTAAATAATACAGCAGTTACCCTTATGAGTCTTAAAGCCAAATATAACATAAATGATTTAACTAGTGCTTTGTTGAAACATAATAGAAATATCGAAGTAGTTTTTTTTGAAGCAGATAACAGCTTGTAAATTTTTAGGTGAAAAAAATTAAAAAATTAAAAATCCCAATTTTAATTATCGTATTAATAACTTTATCATTAATTAGTTCAGCTAAACATATAAGGCTAGACATCTTAAAATCTAATATTAAACAGTATTTTATGTCACAGGATTTGGGTTTTTCATCCTATCATTTGCTTACTGGAAATTGGAATACAAATTTTTTAGATATAATCAGGTTTGGATCTTTAAATTTTCTTGATTATTTAAAATATAAATCAATCGGAAATAATTTCAAAAAACTTCAAATAAATATAAATTATGAAAATTTTAGTAAGTTAATTAAAGATAGAAAGCGAGCTCTAGATAATAAACTTCTTACAAACCCATCTGAGGTAAGAGGAAAAATAATAGCTGAAGGTAAAACCTACAGGGTAAAAGTTAGACTCAAGGGAGATGCAAAAGGTCATTGGGAGAGTCAATATAGAATGAGTTTAAGAGTGGAGGTATTAGATGGTTTAACTATATTAGGAAATTCAAAATTTTCTATAACAAAACCAGCAGAAAGAAGTCATCCATATGATTTTGTATTTCAAAAAACTTCAAGCAAAATTGGAAATCTTTCTACAAACCATCAATATGCAAATATATTTTTAAATGGAACTAGTTGGGGAGTTATGGATATTGAAGAACATATGTCTGATACTTTTTTGGAGAAACAAAAGAAAAAAGAATCAATTATTATAAGATTTGCAAACGAGGACAGCTGGTTATACCAAAGACAAAATAAAAATTTTTATAAACACTATAAATTATCTGACCCAAATTTGTTTGTTAAATTATATGATAAAAGAAAAAAATTAAAAAATGATTTATATAGAAAAAAATTTTCTTATATAGCTGAAAAACATATAAATAAAGATATTGATCTATTTGATTATGACAGGTCTTTAAGCATATTTATAATTTCAGATTTATGGAATTTTCATCCTTTGAATGCAAGCAACGTAAGATATTATTTTAATCCTTATAGTTTAAAATTAGAGCCAATAGCTACTGATCAATCAATTTTTTGGTGGGATGAAAAAAATGACTCAAATCAAAAAGCTATTCATACTAATGAGATGCAGCATTTTTTTAAAATATTAAATAAAGATGGATTAGAAAAAAATATAATTGAACAAGCAAAAAAAATTGAAAAAAACTTAATTAATATTGATATGATTTTTGAAGAAAATAAAAAATTATTTCCTCTAGATAATGAAATAGATCTATCAAACTTTAAAAGATATTCAGATTTGATCTTATATAAATATATGACAAATAATTATGGTTTTAAGCCTTCAAAAAATAAAAACGAAATTGAAAAACCCAATAAACAACATATAGATAATTTAGATAAGCATTTAATGGTTAGGCATTTTGATGATGGAAATTTACATATTTACAATTTGTTACCTGATGATGTTAAAATAATAAAAATAATTTATGAAGATAAAATTATAGACACCAAACAACTCATTGTCCCAAGTTATTTATCTGAAAAAAATCCACTTAAGGTCAACATAAATGTAAAAGGTTTTCAGGACAATAAAATTACGGTTGTTTCAGATTATAAAGGTAAAATTTCGAAACAATCAAACTATTTATCATTATTTAGCAAAGGTTTAATTAATCCATTACAGAAGAAAACTGATAAATTAGAATTTTTAGAAAAAATAAATGAAAAAAATTATGTTATTAAAAAAGGCAAATGGTTTTTAAACACGCCGTTAGTAGTAAACGGTAATTTAGAAATTAGAGAAGACACTCAAATTGAATTTAGTGAAAATTCTTATCTTATAGTTAAAGGAAGAATAAATTTTTTGGGGACTAAGTTGAATCCTATTATTTTTAAGGCAAAGTCCAAAACTTGGAAAGGTCTTTATGTATTTAATGCAAATCAAAAATCTTTTATAGAAAATTGTATATTTTTAGATTTAGATGAATTAAGTGATGGCGTTTTAAACTTAACAGGTAATATCAATTTTTATAGATCTGATGTAGAAATTAACAACCTTCTTATAAGTAATGTACTAGCAGAAGATGCTATTAATATTGTAGAGTCAAATTATGTAATAAATAATTTAGAAATTGTAAATGCACGCTCAGATGGGATTGATTCAGATTTTTCTAACGGAGAAATAAATAATTCAGTATTTAAAGATATTGGTGGAGATGCGATTGATTTGTCTGGTAGCGAAGTATACTTAGACAATATAAAAATTTTTAATGTCAATGATAAAGGAATTTCTGTAGGTGAAAATAGTAATCTTGTAGCTAACAATGTAACTATTAAAAACTCTAAAATTGGTATAGCAATAAAAGATGGAAGTGAAGCTAAAATTAGAAAATGTTTAATAAAAGACTCAACCTTAGTAGATATGAGCACTTTTTTAAAAAAAGATTTTTATGACTTTCCAAAGATGATAGTTGAAAATTGTCAGCTTAAATCAAAAAGAAATTTTCTTAATCAAGAAGGTTCTTATTTGTTAGTAGATCAAAAACTAATTGATAGTGAAATTTTTAATTCAAATGAACTTTACGAATAGAAATGATATTAGATAAAAATGTATATAGGTATGAACTAAAATATATTCTTGATAATAACTCAATTAATGAGTCTCTTAAACTTATACTAATAAATGCAAATGCAAAAAAAAAAATATGATAATAGAATTGTAAATAGTATCTATTTTGATGATATAAATTTTACTAATGCTAATGATAATTTAATTGGATTGCCACATAGAAAAAAATATAGATTAAGATGGTATAATAATACTGATAAATTATTTTTTGAAACAAAAATTAAGAAAAATAAACTTAATTTTAAAAAAATATTACCACTTACTTTAAATGATAAAAAAATTAATAATCTGTCCTTTTCTGAAATTAATGAAATTTTTCAAAGTCAAGTTTTGAAAAAACATAAAATTATTTCTAGTTATTTAAATCCAACACTAGGAGTAATGTATTTGAGAGATTATTATGAGAATAATGAGGGAATTAGAATCACAGTTGATAATGATATTAATTTTTATCAAACTATTACAAATAAGAAAATCAATGAAGTTAATTTTACTAAATATAATTTTTCAGTATTAGAGATAAAATTCCAAACTCATTTACTAGACCATGCCAGGAAAATTTTAGTTAATTTTAAAATTTTATTGTCTAGACATTCAAAATATTTAATTGGTTTAAAATTGCTAAATTATATTAAATATTAATTCAAGGTTTAAACTTTGCTTGTATCAGTTAAACGGTGTCTTGTTTTATTTTTTTTTATAATTCAAGATAGAAAGTAGGTTTTTGTGTAGGGGCGTTCTGTTACCCGGTGCCCCAGACCGTGCTTCTATAATTAACCTAAGTTAATTATGCAGCAATAGCGTAACTTTCGTTAGCATTTA
>MDTF01007643.1_pt1 | contig 12132 bp, 12 predicted proteins | sample 811191 | NCBI WGS metagenome assembly MDTF01 (sample SAMN05326649, study PRJNA326480) | marine metagenome | isolation source: seawater | place: Southern Ocean | collected 2011
GAGACAAGACCTGACTGGTGTGTTTCAAGACAAAGAGTTTGGGGAGTTCCACTGCCAATATTTGTTCACAAAACTACAAAAAAAATTTTAGTTGATGATGGGGTAAATGAAAATATCGCAAACATTTATGAAAAAGAAGGTTCGGACTGTTGGTTTTCTGATGATCCGCAAAGATTTTTAGGAAATAAATACAAAGCAGAGGATTATGATAAAACTAGCGATATTGTTGAAGTTTGGTTTGATAGTGGATGTACCCATTCATTTGTTCTAGAGAAAAGAGAAGATCTTCAATGGCCAGCGTCAATGTATTTAGAGGGATCAGATCAACACAGAGGTTGGTTTCATTCATCATTACTAGAGTCATGTGGAACAAGAGGCAGAGCTCCCTATGAATCAATTTTATCACATGGTTTTGTAGTGGATGGCAAAGGTCTTAAAATGTCTAAGTCGGTAGGAAACGTAATTGCACCTGAAGATATATTAAAAAAATATGGAGCTGATATTTTAAGAATATGGGTAGCTTCATCAAACTATGAAGAAGACTTAAGAATTGACTATTCTATCTTAGAACAGCATGCAGATTCATATAGAAAAATTAGAAATACATTTAGATATTTACTAGGAAATCTTAATGATGATTTTAAAAAAATAGATATTGAAAAATTAGATTTAAATAAACTGCCTGAATTAGAGCAATATATGCTTCATAGAGTATATGATTTAAATGAAAAATATAAAAATTACTTTAAATCATATGACATCCATAATCTCTATAAAGAACTTTTAAATTTTTGTACAGTAGATCTATCAGCTTTCTACTTTGATATAAGAAAAGATATTTTGTATTGTGATCCAAAAGACTCTGAAAAAAGAAAAAGCTGTAAAATAGTGCTAAACATCATGCTCGAATCTTTAGTAAAATGGTTCGCACCTATTCTATCATTCACGACAGAGGAAATTTTTACATTGATAAATAAAAATAAAATAAGTATCCACTTAGAAAAATTTATGAAATTTCCAAGATCATTTGAAAACATAAGATTAAATGAAAAATGGATTGAATTAAAAAAAATTAGAGATATTTGTAATATTAGCATCGAAGCAAAGAGAGCAAGCAAAGAAATAGGATCTAGTTTAGAGGCTAATTTGATTATAGATTTAAATAAAAAATTATTTGAAATTTCAAATAATATTGATTTTTCTGAATTATGCATAACATCATCGGCTGTAGTTCAGGAGTCCAATAAAGAAGAAACAATAGTAAAAACAAAAAAAGCTGAGGGAAAAAAATGCCCAGTATGTTGGAAAATAAATAAATTATTTTGCAGCAGACATCAAGCATAGCTAGGATTAATGAATACTAAAAAATATAAATTTTTTTTTTATTATTTAGCGATAATATTAATAATTTTTTTAGCTGACAGGTTAACAAAATTATATATTTTAGATCTAGCAAACAAAAATCAATTAGTTGATATTTATATTACAAATTTTTTTAATATTTATTTAATTTGGAATAAAGGAGTTAGTTTTGGTTTGCTTTCGACAGATTCGCATATTTTTTATAATTCTATAAACTTTCTAATTATATCGATTAATATCATTATTTTTATAATGATATTAAGAGCAGAAGATTATAAAAAATATTTTCTTTTATTAATTTTAGGTGGTTCTTTAGGCAATTTATTTGACAGGTTGTATTATCAAGCAGTTCCAGACTTTATAGACTTTCATATAAACAATTTTCATTGGTTTGTTTTTAATGTTGCTGATATATTTATTTCAATTGGTATTATTTGCCTTATTTTGGATGAAATATTTTTTAATAAACAATTAAAAAAAAATGAAAAAAATTAATTTTATATTAGCTACATTTCTTTTGTTAACGTTATTTTCGTGCCAAAGTATTAAGCAGGGGCTTAGCGGAGGTAAAGGAAACAATAATGATGAATTTTTAGTTCAAAAAAAGAACCCTTTAGTTTTACCACCAGACTACGAGAAACTACCAACGCCCAATAGCTACTCCAACTCAGAAGAAGAGGAAGATCTTGGAGAGGATATAGAAAAATTATTAGGTATGATGGGTAAGGATGAAGATCAAAAAACTGAAGAAATTGAATCAAGCTCTATTGAGGATATGGTTTTAAAAAAAATTAAAGAAAATTAATGTTAACGAAAAATATTAAATTCAAAAATTTTTTTTTAAAAAAAAAAAATAAATTGATAAAACAAAACTTTGAGAATATAAAAAAAACTTTTTTATATGGTAATAGTGACTTACTTTTAAGTTTATCTGAAAATTATCAAAATAATTTCAACAAAAAAAAAATTAAAGATTTAAAAAAATATTCAATTGTAAGAATTATTGGAATGGGTGGTTCAATTCTTGGTGCAGAAGCAATATACGGATTCCTTAAAAAAAAGATAAAAAAAAAATTTATTTTTTTTAATAATCTTGGAATAGAAAAAGAAAATTTCAAAACTAAAAAAAAAATTCTTAATTTAATTATATCAAAATCTGGAAATACTCTAGAAACTATTACTAACTTCAATACTATAAAGAAAAGTGACAAAAGTATTTTTATTACTGAAAATCGAAATAGCTATTTAAATAATTTAGCTTTGAAAATGAAGTGTGAAATAATAGAGCACAATAATTATATTGGTGGTCGATACTCAGTTTTGTCAGAAGTTGGAATGTTACCAGCAGAACTAATGGGACTGAATGAAAAAAAATTTAAGAGACTAAATTACCTAATAAAAAATGAATCATTTATTAAAAATCTAATAAATAATGTTTCATCCATTCTTCATTATGCGCAGAGTGGGAAAACTAATTCAATAATTTTAAATTATGATGAAAATTCAGAATCACTTTTTAATTGGTACCAGCAACTTGTTGCTGAAAGTCTTGGAAAAAAATCAAAAGGGATACTTCCAATTATTTCCCAGCAACCAAAAGATAACCATAGTGTTATGCAATTATATTTAGATGGACCAAAAAATAATTTTTTTACATTTTTTGATGTTATGAATGATAAAACCAAAAAAATTAATGAAAAAAAATTGCTTAAATCTCACATATATTTAAAAAACAAAACTATATCAGATATTAAATTAGCCCAAAAATATGCTACACAAAATATTTTTAAAAAAAAAGGAATACCATTTAGGACTTTTGAGATTTTTGAGAGAAGTGAAGAAAGCTTAGGTGAATTATTTTGTTTTTTTATTCTAGAAACAATTTTACTCGGAAAATCATTAAACGTTAATCCTTTTGATCAACCATCGGTAGAATTAATCAAAACTGCCACAAAAAAAATATTAGTTAAAAATTAATTTCCAAAAATTATTTTAGAAATACCATAATTTTTTTCTTTTAATATATTAAAATTTTCTGGAAAAATATCCTTTTCCTTTTTATGTCTATGTATAATAATAATTCCATTTTTTTTTAGTAACTTTAAATTGATTATTTTTTTTATCAAATTAACTAAATTTTTTTCTTTGTAGGGTGGATCTAAAAATATTATTTCATATTTTTGACCATATATATCTTTAATCGAATCTAATGCAAAAGCATCATTGCTTATTATTTTAGATTTATCCTCACAATCTAGTAGAGAAATATTTTTTCTTAAAACCTCAAGCGTTGTTGAGTTATTTTCACAAAACCATACACTTTTTGCCCCCCTTGAAAGACATTCTAGACCAAAAGAACCTACGCCAGAAAATAAGTCTAATACCCTGGAATTAGTTAACTTACATTCAAATAGGTTTGAGTGATGAATAATATTGAATATTGACTCTTTGGTTAAGTCTTTTAGTGGTCTTGTTACATTATTTTGCGGCTGTAGTATTTTTTTTCCCCTTAAAGAACCAGCTATTATTCTCATTAGTTTATAACTTTATATCCAATGTCTTTCCTAAAAAATCCATTATTCCAATTTAATTTCTGAATTAAATTAATTGATCGGTCACGTGATTCCTTAAAAGTATCAGATGTAATAACAAAATTTAATACTCTTCCTCCATTTGAATATAATTTATTATCTTTTTTAATCGTACCAGCATGAAATAAATATTCATTTTTTTTTAGTGTTAACTTTTCTAAGTTATTTATCTCTTTGTGATTCTCATATTTTTCTGGATAACCATTGGAGCATAGCACGATACTTAAGCTTTTTTTTGTATGCCACTCAATATTAACTTCTGAAAGTTTTTCATCACAGCATGCTTCAATAATTTTAAAAAAATCTGTTTTCAGTCTAGGAAGTATAGTTTGGCACTCTGGATCACCCATCCTAACGTTATACTCAATTAGAAATGGTTCGTTATCTATAATCATTAACCCCACGTAAAGAAATCCCTTATAGTTAGAATCTAAATCTTTAATACCTTTCAAAGTAGGAATTATAATCTTATTTATAATTTTTGAATCTAAATTATCATTTATTAATCTTGAGGGCGAATAGGCTCCCATACCACCAGTATTCAACCCCTTGTCTCCCTCTAAAACTTGTTTATGGTCTTGTGCAGTCTGAAACTTTTTGTAAGTTTTACCATCACTTATAATAAAATAACTCATTTCTTCTCCACTAAGAAACTCTTCTATTAAAATATTTGTTGCGACGCCAAATTTTCCACCAAATACTTCTTTGATTGAGTCTTGGGCATTTTTTTTATTATCACATATATAAACACCCTTACCAGAAGCTAGCCCATCAGCTTTTACAACTAATGGAAATTTAGCTTTTTCAATAAAATCATATGCTTTTTCTAAACTTTCAAATATTCCAAATTTGGCAGTAGGAATATTATATTTTTCACATAATTTTTTGGTAAAAATTTTTGAACCCTCTAACTGAGATGATATTTTATTTGGTCCAAATATTTTAATCCCTTTTTCTTCAAAAAAATCAACAATTCCATCCACCAGGGGTTTTTCTGGGCCAACAATTACTAAATCAATTTTTTTTTCAATAACAAATTCTCTTATACCGTTAATATCATCAGCATTAATCTTAATATTTTCAGCTATTATTTGTGTTCCTGCATTTCCAGGGAAACAATAAATTTTTTTAACTTTATTTGAATTTTTGATTGAATTACAAATTGCATGTTCGCGCCCACCACTACCAATTATTCCTATAATCATATACATTTAATGTATAACCTAATTATGAAAAAAAAATTAGCCAAATTAGAATATTTACCCAATAATTTTAAAATTATTGAAGAAGGAGATTATGTAGTTTGTGCGGTATCAGGTAGCGAAATTGTGCTTGAAAATTTAAACTATTGGAATGTTGATTTGCAAGAAGCATATTTTTCCTACAAAGAAGCTTTTTTAAAAAACGAATCAATAAATCAAAAATAAAATTAGTTATTTCCATCTATTATGTGACCATATCCATTGACCAGGATTTTTAAGTATCATTTTTTCTAACCATTTATTTAATTGAATAGTTATATTTTCGATTGTTTCTTCTTTACCAAAATTGATGGGTTTTTGTACTGTCATTTTGTAATTAATGTCGTTCAGTCTTTCGATGTAAACAGGAACTACTTGAAAATTAAATCTTTTAACTAATTGAGCTGGAATAGTGGTCGTGAGTGCTGGTTGGTTAAAAAAATTTACTTTAATTCCCTCACTCACTCTTTGATCGATCATTAGAGCAATGGAAAAATTTTTTTTAATTAAACTAAAGATTTCTCTTATGCCAGGTTTGCCCTTTTTAATTTGTTTTTTGCATATATATTTTATTCTAATATGTTCCATTATTTTATTAATGAAAATATTATTTAGAGGTCTATAGATTGCTCCTAGATTAATTCCAGATTTTTCTATTTGCATCGCCATTAATTCAAAATTATTAAAGTGACCGGATATAAAAATTACTGATTTATTTTCTAACTTTATTTTTTGTAAAATTTCAACTCCCTCAATTTTTAAGTGCTTTTCTAATTGAGAATGTCTAAATTTTTTTATAAAGATATAATCTGAAAGTATTTTTCCATAATTAGACCACATGTTTTTAATAATATTTGATAATTCACTATCTTCTACTTCTGGAAGTGCTTTTTTAATATTAGATTTTATAATCTTTTTTGATCTAAAAAAAGGGCCAAATAAACGAAAAAAAAATCCACTAAACTTAGAACTAATTTTATAGCCTAATAATTTAAATAATAAAAATAATAATATTATTATTACAAATTCAAAAAAATATTTAATTAATTTCATATATAAGATTTTAAAAGATTTATTAAATCTTTTTCATTTTTAATATATAGTTCAGTTTTTATATAATTTATATCATTGTTATTTTCACTTGATATTCTTAAATAATCTTTCTCAGTTGTTATTATTTTGGCGCTTAAATTTTTGGCAATATTTTTTATTTTGGCTAAGTCTTTATTAGTATACTGGTAGTGATCTGGAAATTCTAAAAAACTTACTATGTTAAAATTATTCTTTAACAATGTTTTATTAAAAGTTTTTGGGTTTCCTATTCCAGCAAAAGCCAAATATTTATTTTTTTTATCAAATAGATCTGGGTTAATTAGAGTATAAATTGTTTCAAATATTTTTATTTTATTATTATTATTTTTTATTACATTTATTATTTGTTCGGTATTTTCATTATTGCCATTTAAAAAAACCACATCATATTTCCTTAAACTATTTATTTTTTCTCTAAGTGGACCGGCAGGAATTAATAATTGGTTCCCAATAAAATTTTTAATATTAAAACAAACAATTTTTAGATCATAATTTATAGAAGTATCTTGAAGACCATCATCAAAAATTGCTACATCAAAATTGTATTTAATAGCTTTATTTAAAGCGTTAAGTCTTTTGCTGTCACAAATTAAATTGCCATTTTTATTTAATAACTCTTGTTCATCAAAAGAATCCTTATAGTATTTTTTAATAAAAACTGGTTTAAGTTTTAGATCAGTTATAATTTTACTAATTTTAATTGAGGTTGGTGTTTTACCCGTCCCACCAATATAAATATTTCCAACACAAATTGTTTTAATTTTCTTAGGTTGAGTTGTTTTTATTTTCTTTGAGCAGTTAACAAGAGAAGTGATTAATGTAAATGGTAGCAGCAAATAAGCTATAAAATTAGGTTTTTTATAATCCCAAAAATTTGGTTTTTTGATTTTCATTTAATTAATTAAAAAATTAATTTCTTTTGAAGTAGATTTTAAAATTTCTTTACCCAATTTGTTTATTCTATTTCTCAAAATATTAGAATTTTCATTTTTTTTGATTAATTTATCAATATTAAAAATCAATTGTTGTAAATTATTAATTTTGAATGATTGTTTGTTATGTTTAAGAAGATTGTAAACTTCTTTAAAATTAGAAACATTTGGACCATGTAAAATTTTACAACCAAACCTTGCAGCCTCTAATGGATTTTGCCCACCATGATTTATTAGAGAACCACCTAAAAATATTATTTTAATTATTTTAAAAAAAGATTTTGTTTCTCCATATGTATCCACCAGGTAAATATCTGTATTGTTATCGATATTTTTACTTGAACTATGACAATGAATTTTTAAGTCTAAATTTTCAACAGTATCAATTATTTGATTTTTTCTTTGTACATGTCTTGGGATAATAATTGTTATTAAATTTTTATATTTTTTTTTAAGCTTTATGTGAGCCTTAGCACAAATTAATTCCTCTGAATTATGCGTACTACTGGCACACCATATCTTTTTATTTTTTAAAAAATTTATGAAATTCTCCTTTAATGGTTTTTCATTTGTAATCTTGTTTTCTGAAAATTTAAGGTTTCCTAAATTCTTTATTTTTTTAACACCTAGAGATTTTAAGTATTTATTACTTTCGTGATTTTGTGGAAATGCAACAGTAAAGCTTTCGAATAAAGGTTTCGATAATGATGGAATAAATTTCCATTTGTCATAAGATCTTTTTGTTATTCTTGCATTTAATAAAACATGAGGTATAAATTTTTTTTTAAGGTTTAAAATCAAATTTGGCCAAATTTCAGAATCTATAAAAATTACCAATGAAGGTTTCCAATATAACAAAAATTTTTTAATTAAGTATTCTGAGTCAATTGGAAAAAATTGATGAATTGTTTTTTTTAATTTAAATTTTAAAAAAACTTTTGAAGAACTTAAAGTTGAAGAGGTAACTAAAATTTTATCAATTTTCTTATTTTTTTCTAATTTTTCAATCAAAGGTACAGCACTTAATAACTCACCTACACTCGCTCCATGAAACCATATCAGTTTTCCCTTGCCTCTTTTTTTGGAAAATAAGCAATATTTTTCCTTGAATCGGATTGGATCTTCTTTTTTTTTAATTAACCTTATTAATATGATAATTGGTGAAATGATTATTATTAAATTTATTATTAATCTGTAAATTAATATCATTATTCTTTTCTGATTTGTTTTTCATAAAAATTTTTATAAATTGATGAACTCAAAAGTAATTCTTTATGCTTTCCTTCTCCAACAACCTTACCATTATCAATTACATAAATTTTATCTGAGCTTAGTATGGTTGAAAGTCTATGTGCAATAACAATAGTAGTTCTTTCTTTTGTAAGAAAATTAATAGCATCTTGTATTTTTTGCTCTGTTTCTGCATCTAATGAAGAAGTGGCTTCATCCAAAAGAATAATTTGACTCTTTTTTAAAATTGCTCTTGCTATTGATAGTCTTTGTTTTTCACCACCAGAAAGCCTAATTCCGTTTTCTCCAATTACGGTTTCATACTTATTTGGTAATTTTTCAATGAATTCACTTGCAAATGAATGTGCTGCTGCACTTTCAATTTCACTTTGCGTTGCATTTAAATTTGCGTAAGCAATATTGTTTTTAATCGTATCATCAAATAAAGTTGTATCCTGGCTGACTAAAGAAATATTTTTTCTTAATGACTTAATTGTAGCTTCATAAATTGATTTATTATCTATAGTAATGTCACCGACACTACGATCATAAAATCTTGGAATTAAATTTAATATTGTAGATTTACCTGCTCCGCTATGGCCAACTAATGAAGTCATTTTTCCACCTGCAAAATCTAAGTTTATTGAATTTAGGACTCTAATTTTTTCCTCACCATAATTAAAGCTAACATCATGGAAATTAATATTAGCTTTTGATACTTTTAAAGGAACACTATTTTCTTTTTCAATTATTTTATTTTCATTATCAATTATGGGAAGAATTCTTCTAGCAGCTGAAAGACCTTGGTGGATAGCCATATTTAAAGTAGCAAGAGATCTTACTGGTTGATATGCCAACATCATTGCAGCTAAGAAAGAGAAAAAATTATTAATATCTAACTCTCCAGTTAGCATTAATTTACCAGAATAAAAAATTAAAATTGCTATCATAAAACCAGTAAGAGTTTCCATTATTGGAGAAGCTCTTACAAATATGGTGTTAATTTTTTTTGATTTATTCTTTAAGTCATTAATATATTTTTCAGCTCTCATTTCTTCATAATCTTCTTTTTGAAAAATTTTCATTAATCTATGATTTTTAAATATTTCCATTAGATAGGTGTTTAAAAATCCAAGCGTATCCATTTGCTCAGTACTAACTTTGCCTATTCTTTTACCTAAGCTTCGTGCAGCAAATGTTGCCAATGGTATCATTACTATTGCAATTATTGAGAGTTTCCAATTTTGAAAAAACATAACTGTTAACAGTCCTATTAATGTCAAACTATCTTTGAAAAGATTTAAAATAACGGTACTAACTAAATTTGTTATCATACCAACATCATTAGTTAAATTTCCAATAAATTTTCCAGTGTGTTTGTTTTCAATAAGTTGAGTGTCAGCTTTAATTAAAGAGCCAAACATATCTATTTGAATTATTTTTTTTACTTCTTCAGCAACATCAATCATCAAAATTTTTGCTATATATAAAGATATACCTTTGGTTGTGAATGCAATGATTATAAATATTGGAATTATTAAAATAAGTGTTTGATCTTTTTCTAAAAAAATTTTTTTGATAGCAGGATCTAAAAGCCAGGCAATTGACGAAGTGCTGCTAGCAACAAGAACAGAAAAAAAAACAGATAAGATAATTTTTTTAATAAATCTTTTTGTGTAAACTTGATAAAGCCTAATTAAAATTGATTTATTTGTCATATTAAAAAAATTTGCCAATAAGAATATTAATTAAAACTAAAGAGCCAAAAAAATTGTTACTTTTAAAAATCTTCAAACAATTATTTGGGTTATTTATATCTAACTTTATAATTTGATAAAAAATTAAATGGATAAACGGAATCAGTAAAAATATAAAAAAAATAATACTAAAGTGCATTAAAATACCTACCATTAAAGTACTTAAAATAAAAATTGAATAACACATTATTAGAAAACTATTTGATTTTTTTTTAAATTTTATAGATGTTGATTTTACACCTATTATTTCATCATCTTTTATGTCTTGAAACCCATAAATTGTGTCGTATCCAAGTGTCCAAAATACGGCCCCGAAATAAAATAAAATAGGTACCAGATTTATTTGATTTACAATTGAGGTCCAACCCAGAATTAAACCATAATTAAATGTAAATCCCAAAAATAACTGAGGCCAATAAGTGAATCTTTTCATCAATGGATAACCAAATGCCAAAGGCATAGAAGCAATTGCCAAAACTATCGTTAGGAAGTTAAAGTTTATTAATATTAAAAATGAGAAAAAACAAAGAGTGGTTGCATAAATTAATGCTAGTTTTGTAGAAATTTTTCCTGTTGCTATAGGTCTATTTTTAGTTCGTGAAACTTTTTTATCAAAATCTTTATCAGAAATATCATTTACAATACAACCAGCGGATCGCATTAAAACAGAACCAAGAAAAAATAATAAAGTATAAAAAAAGTAGCTATTTAATCCATTTGAAAAATCATAGGCCAAACTTAAACCCCACATACAAGGCCAAAATAAAAGCATATAACCTATTGGTTTCTTTAGCCTAATTAATTCAATAAAAAGATTTATTTGATTCATTAAAATTTACTTGTAAATAACAAAGGCTCGTTTCATAATCAATCTGATTCGTATGAATATAGATTACACAGTAACAGCTCTAATGTTTCCCGCTATTCCTCTATTAATGAACATTTATAGCAATAGATTCCATTCACTCAGTAAGCTAATTAGAGAGCTTCATGATGAACATGTGTATGAAAATCACGTGCCACCAGAGTGGCAAAAACAATTTATTAATTTAAGTGGTAGAATAAACCTTTTGAGATGGACAATTATGTTTGCAGCTTTTGGCTTTTTATTTAATATGTTGACCGTACTAGGTCTTTATCTGAGTGAAATTTTTATAGCACGATTAATTTTTGGATCATGTTGTCTTTCAATGATTATTTCAATCATGTTTTTTATTAGAGAAATTCATGTGTCAACTAATGCACTTAAATTGCACATGTCAGATATGGATGTTGATTTAGATTAAGGAATTATTACTGCTGGTCCAGTAATTTTTCTTGTTTCTAAATCTTGATGAGCTTTAACTACCTCTGTTAAAGAATATTTTTTAAAAATTTTTAAATTAAATTTTTTTGTTTTGAACATTTCAAAAACTTTATTTGCTGCTTCATCAAGCTCCTCTCTAGTTGTTGTATAATGTGCAATACTTGGCCTTGTTAAGTATAATCCTTTTGGTGCTAGAGATTTTGTTACATTACATAGTTCTAAAGGACCAGAGGCATTTCCAAAAGAAACCATTGTTCCTCTAACCTTTAAACACTCTATAGAACCATTAAAAGTTTTTTTACCAACACCATCATAAACTACTGGAACACCCTCACCATTTGTAATTTCTTTAACCCTTTCAGCAAAATTTTCTTTTGAATAATTAATAACATGGTCACAACCATTATTTTTTGCAATTTCAATTTTTTCATCAGAGCCAACTGTACCAATAACTGTGCAACCTAAACTTTTTGCCCACTGACAAAATATTTGACCAACGCCTCCAGCTGCGGCATGGAATAAAATAGTTTCTCCAGATTTTACAGGATAAGTTTTGTGTAAAAGATAAAAAGTTGTAATTCCTTTAGTCATTAAAGTAACTACATTTTCTAATTCAATTCC
>MDTF01000354.1_pt1 | contig 12129 bp, 11 predicted proteins | sample 811191 | NCBI WGS metagenome assembly MDTF01 (sample SAMN05326649, study PRJNA326480) | marine metagenome | isolation source: seawater | place: Southern Ocean | collected 2011
ATACGAATCAATTTGATTATGAAACTAGCCTTTGTTATTTACAAGTAAATTATTATGAAAAAAATAAATCTCTTTTTTGAACTAACAAGGTTAAAAAGACCAATTGGCTACATGTTATTATTTTGGCCTTGTGCGTGGGGTTTAACACTTGCGTATGATTTCTCAAACAATATGAATAATTATTTTTTCTACCTATCTTTATTTTTTTTAGGATCAGTTTTAATGCGCTCTGCAGGCTGCATAGTAAATGACATCTCTGATAAGGAATTTGATAAAAAAGTTGAGAGAACAAAAAATAGGCCAATAGCATCAAATAAAGTATCTATAAAATTAGCAATTTTTTACACAATTATATTATGCTCATTAGCTTTTTTGGTTTTAATTAATTTTAACAATCTAACAATTATCCTTGCATTATGCTCTATGCCTTTAGCTTTTAGCTACCCTTTAATGAAAAGATTGACTTATTGGCCACAGTTATTTCTTGGAATAACCTTCAACTATGGTTTAATTTTAGGCTGGATATCGATACAAAACCAAATAGATATTACACCTTTGATCTTCTACATGGGAGCCATATTTTGGACACTAGGATACGACACAATATATGGGTTCCAAGATATTAAAGACGATGAAATTATAGGTGTAAAATCAACTTCGATAAAATTTAAAAATAAACCAAAAAATTTTATATTTACATGTTATCTTTTTTTAATTCTGTCAATTTTAATTGTGGGTTATTTAATGAATTTTAGTATTTTTTTCTATTTGAGCTTTGTAGTAACAATTTATCATTTATTTTTTTATCAACTAAAGTTTTTTGACTCAAAAAATTCTATAAATTGCTTAAAAATTTTTAAGAGTAATAATTTAGTTGGTTTAATTATTTTTTGTAGTGTTTTAATAGGAAAAATATTTTGAAAAATTCAGAAATTTATAAGCGTCTTTATAAAGACTATTCCAAAAAACATATTAATAAAATATTATTATCTGCATTTTTTGCAATTCTGGTAGCTGGAAGCACATCTGGTATTGCTTGGCTTTTGGATCCTGCAATTAAAAAAATATTTATTGAAAAGGACCAGTCCTTAATAATGGTTATTCCTGCATTAATAATAGTTGCTTTTGCAACAAAAGGTTTTGCACTCTATTTTGCTAAAGCTACAATGATTAGTGTTGCTGAGGAAGTAAAAAAAACACTTCAATCCGATATGGTAAAATCTTTGATTAATGCAGATACGCAATTAATAGACAAGAAGCATTCTGGAAAATTTATTTCAAATCTCACTTTTGATGTAAATCATATTACAGCACTTGTTAGTGCTGCAATTTTGAACTTATTTAAAGACAGTTTAACCTTGATTGGATTATTGACTGTAATGTTTTACCAAAATTGGAAGTTATCAATGATCGCTATAATAATGATACCTATTGCAAGTATTGCAGCGCGTGCTTTAGGTAAAAGAATAGGAAAAATTGTAACTGAAGCACAAGAAAAATCAGGTTTTCTAAATACTTATTTAATTGAATTATTTAAAAACCATAAATTAGTAAAAATATTTCAAAAAGAAGACTACGAAATAAAAAGAGCAGATGAACATTTGAACCAACTTAAGGATAAAAATAAAAAATTTAATATAATATTTGTAAGAATGTCACCAATTATGGAAACTTTGACTGGTGTGATGATTGCAATTTTAATTTTTTACTCAGGAAAATTAGTCTTAAAAGATGAAATTGATGTTGGTAATTTTTTTTCTTTTCTTGCTGCTATGATGCTAGCTTATCAACCAGTTAGATCACTATCTACTTTGAATATGGTAATAAGTCAGGGATTATCCGCAGCAGCGAGAATATTGCCTATTATTGACAATAAAAATGAAATTAGTGACAGTGAAAGTGCTCAAGAGATTAAAATTACCCATGCAAACATTAAATTTGATAAAATAAATTTTAAATATAACCCTGATGAAAATGATATTTTAAAAAATGTAAGTATAAATATTGCTGGTGGCAAGATGACATCATTGGTTGGGCATAGTGGTTCTGGAAAATCAACAATATTAAATTTAATACCAAGATTCTATGATGCTCAATTTGGTGATATTCTTATTGATGATCAATCAATCTATGGAGTAAAAATTAGCTCTCTTAGAGAAAAAATATCATTAGTTAGTCAAGATACAACTCTATTTGATGATACCATAAAAAATAATATTGCTTATGCAAAAGACAATGTTAATGATGAAGAAATAATTTCTGCTGCTAAATCATCTTATTCACATGAATTTATAAACAAACTACCCAATAGATACGAAACTATAATTGGTGAAAATGGAATTAGGCTATCTGGGGGAGAAAAACAAAGATTATCAATAGCAAGAGCTATGATTAAAAAAAGTCCAATTATTCTTTTAGACGAAGCAACCTCTTCATTGGATGCTGAAACAGAAAGCAAAATTCAAGATGCCTTAAAAGTGTTAACAAAAGATAAAACTACAATTGTCATAGCTCATAGACTTTCAACAATTTTAAATTCAGATCAAATATATATTATCGACTCTGGGAAAGTGATTGCCAATGGTAAACATGAAGAATTAATGAAAAATTCAGATCTATATAAAAACTTTTATGAAAAACAAATCAGAAAAGAATAATGTTTTTTTTATATCAATTAATCATATTAATAATAATAATCTTATCTCCTCTAATAATAATTTATAGAATTATAAAAAAAAAAGAAAACATTTTTAGATTTAAAGAAAAATTTTGTATTTTCTCAAAAAAGAGAGTTGTGGGAAATGTATTATGGTTTCATGGATCTAGTGTTGGAGAACTTTTAAGTATTTTACCTTTGGTTCTGGAGCTTGAAAAAAAAAAATCAATATCTCAAATCTTGATAACATCGTCAACTTTAAGTTCAGCTGAAATTTTTAAAAAGTTTAAATTTAAAAAAACAATTCATCAATTTTTTCCAATAGACTCGATAATACTTTCATATAGATTTTTAAATTACTGGAAGCCTACTATTGCAATATTTATTGAATCAGAAATTTGGCCAAGTATATTTAGAGTCCTTAATAAAAAGAAAATACCACTAGCACTCCTTAATGCTAGAATTACAAATAAAACATTTAAAAGATGGGATTATTTTAAAAAGTTCTCAAAAAGTATATTTAAAAATATTTCTGTAGCATATCCACAAAATCTAGAAACTAAAAAATATCTAAAAAAATTAGGTATCTCCAAAATAAAACACTTAGGAAACCTAAAATTTATAGAAAATAAACAGAGTAATTTAATTAAATTAAATAACGTATTAATAAAAAATTTTAAAAATAAAAAAATTTGGTGTGCATCGAGCACACATTTGAATGAGGAGCTTATATGCTCAAAAGCACATATAAATTTAAAAAAAAAATATAAAAATTTATTAACAATAATAATTCCAAGACATACAAATAGAGTACCTGAAATTATTCAACAAATTAAAGATCTGAAATTAACAGTCACTACTCACAGCTCTAATCCAAAAAATTTAAATAACGTAGATATTTATTTAGTCGATACTTATGGTGAGACTAAAAAATTTTATCAAGTTTCTAGAGTGGTATTTATGGGTGGTTCACTTATTAAAAGAGGTGGACAAAACCCCTTGGAGTCGACTACATTTGGTTCAACTATCTTACATGGTCCTAATATTGATAATTTTACTGATATTTATAAATTATTAGATCAATTAAAAATATCATATAAAATTAATGGTCTTACTAGTTTAACAAGCTTAATTAATAAATTTATAAATAGCACAAATAGTAATAAAAATTACCTGATGATTGACAGAATTGGACAAAAAATACTAAAAAAAACTACAGTTGAATTTAACAATTTATTAAATAATGAAATTAAAAAAACCTAAATTCTGGGATTATAAAAATCCAAATTTTTGTGCCTATTTACTTTTACCCTTTTCAAAGATTTTAAGCTTAGCCCTTAAGTTCAAATCAAAACCTGTAAAAAGTAACCCTAAAATTAAAACAATATGTGTCGGTAATATTTATATAGGTGGAACAGGAAAAACATCCTTGGCTATTAAGATCAAAGAAATTTTAGAACAACAAAATAAGAAAGTATGTTTTGTTAAGAAGTATTACCAAGATCAAGCTGATGAACAAAAGCTACTAGAGAATCATGGCAAATTATTCACCTCTAAAAAAAGGATCGATGCCCTAAATGAGGCGATTAGAGAAGAATATGAGTTTGCAATTTTTGATGATGGTTTACAAGACTTTTCTATTAAATATAATTTACATATCGTTTGCTTTAATAGTTTAAACTGGATTGGAAATGGCCTTACAATACCTGCTGGTCCATTGAGAGAAAGTATAAATAATTTAAGATTTTTTAATAATATTTTTCTAAATGGGAATAATGAAAATTTAATAAATATAAAAAATCAATTAAGAAAAATTAATCCAAAAATAGATATAAATGTCGGAAAATATGTACCTAAAGAGCTTCATATTTTTAATAAAGATCAACAATATCTAGCTTTTTCTGGCATCGGAAATCATAAAACTTTTATAGATATGTTAAAAAATAATCAGTTTAAAATCATAGATAATATAGAATTTCCTGATCATTATAGGTATTCAAAAATAGACTTAAAAAAGATTCATGCTCTCGCAAAAGAATATAATGCTAGGATTATTACAACTGAGAAAGATTATTTAAGAATAGATAATTTTAAAAAAGAAAAAATTGAATTTATAAAATCAGACTTAAAAATACATGATCAAGATAAATTAAAAAAAACACTAATGGATTTAAATGAAAAAAATTAAATATTTTTTTGAGTTTTTAACAATATTATTTCTTTTTTTAATATATAAAATCCTTGGGTTAAAACTATCATCTTTTATAAGTGGAAAATTATTTGAATTAATTGGTCCTTTATTTAGATCAAAGGATGTAATCAAAAAAAATATATCAAGGGCATTTCCAAAAATTAACACTCAAGAGATGCAAAATATCAAAAAAAGTATGTGGAATAATTATGGTAGGACCTTATCGGAATATATTTTTCTTAAAGATTTTAGAAATGAAAAATTTGATTCTAATATTAATATTCGTGGTAAGGAAATACTTGAACTTGTGAGAAAAGAAAAATCCCCAGTAATTTTCATATCAGGTCATTTTGCTAATTTTGAGTTGATGGCTATGCAGCTTGAAAGGTCTGGCATTAATTTAGTCTCAATATACCGTCCTTTAAATAACATTTTTTTAAATGTGTTTATGGAGAAAATAAGAAAAAAATATATTTGCAAAGAACAAATAAAAAAAGGAACCAGTGGTGTTAGAGATCTACTAAAATTATTTAAAAATGGATACTCTATTGCTTTGATGATTGATCAAAGGGTAAGTGAAGGAATAAAATGTAAATTTTTTAATGATAAGGCCTTTACAACGACTATTCCTGCTCAATTTATAAAGAAGTTCAATTGCAAGGTTATTCCAATTTATATCGAAAGAGTGAATGATATAAATTTTAATATTGAAATTGAGAATCCGATTGAATTTTTAAAAGACACATCAACAGAAACTATAACTAGAGATTTAAATTCTCGTTTAGAAAAAATGATTCTTAAGAACCCCGGACAATGGATATGGTCTCATAATCGGTGGAAGTAATTTTTAACTACTTTCTTTTTTTTTATGAGCCTCTATATAGGAATAATAAGGTTCTTGAAGGTCTACATCCCAATAATTAAGGTCTTCTAATTTTATTGATTTTCCTGATACCGCACATACTACGTAATCTCCATTTTCAACAACTTGGAAATTATTTGCTAAATATTTTATTTTTGCTAATTTTTTAATCATTTTTAGTTTATATACATTTATATGAAAGTTGGGATAATTGGAAGTGGTGGAAGAGAGCATGCGATATGCAAATCTATCCATAAATCTAAAAATATTGAGAAAATATACTGTTTTCCTGGTAACGCTGGTACTTCAGAAATTGCTGAAAACATTGAAATTGATTTGATGGATTTCAATAAATTAAAAAAATTTTCACTTAGTAATAAAATAGATTTAATTATAGTTGGCCCTGAAAAACCACTAGTAGATGGTATAGTAGATTTTTTTCAAAATTCTGGCATAGATATATTTGGTCCAGATAAAATTTCATCTCAGTTAGAGGGATCTAAAATATTTACAAAAATGATATGTGAAAAATACGATATTCCTACTGCAAAATTTGGTATTTTTGAAAATCTAGATAAAGCTATTTCTTTTTTAGATCAAACAATATTCCCATTAGTAATTAAGGCAGACGGTCTTGCTTCTGGTAAGGGCGTATATATATGTGAAAAAAAAGAAGAAGCTAATATTGCCATAAAAGAAATTTTTTATGGAAAATTTGGTATAGCAAAAAATGTATTAATTGAAGAGTTCCTTGAAGGTGAAGAAATGAGTTATTTTGTAATAAGTGACGGTAAAACTATAAAAAATTTTGAGACCGCTCAAGATCACAAAAGAGTTTTGGAAGGAGATAGAGGTGCCAATACAGGTGGTATGGGAGCATATTCTCCATCTAGATTAATTAATGATGAACTTGAAAAAAAAATATTAAATAAGATAATTAATCCAACAATTAAAGCGCTTGCAAAAATGGGATCTAATTATAAAGGTTTTTTATATGCTGGTTTGATGATTATCAATAATGAACCATTCCTAATAGAATACAATGTAAGAATGGGAGATCCAGAATGTCAAACTATACTTCCAAAATTAAAAACTGACCTATTAGATATAATTATAGCATGCTGCTCTGAAAAATTAGAAAATGTAAAAATTGATTGGTATGATAAAAAAAGTTTATGCATCGTGCTTTGCTCAAAAGGTTATCCTGAAAAATATGATAATGAGATTTTAATAGAAAATATTAAAAAAATTAGGTTGAAAGAAAATGAATTTATATATCATGCTGGAACAAAGAAAATTGAAGGTAAAATTTATTCAAATGGTGGTAGAGTAATAAATTTAACCTGTCTATCTTCTGATTTCAAAGAAAGTAGACATAAAATTTTCAATCTAATTGATAGTCTTAATTGGCCAGGTGGTTTTTTTAGAAAAGATATTGGATATAAAGTTATTGATTAATGAGAATTATATCTGGAAAATTTAAAGGTAAAAAAATTTTTTTGCCTAATGATAAATTCACAAGACCACTTAAAGACATAACTAAAGAGTCTATATTCAACATAATCAAACATTCAAATCTATTAAATATAGAGCTAGAGAAATCAAATATTCTAGATTTATTTTCAGGGATTGGCTCATTTGGCCTTGAGTGTTTATCAAGAGGCGCATTATCCGTAACATTCTTAGAAAGTTACAAAGATGTATTAACTATACTTAAAAAAAATTTAGATAATTTAGAGTTACAAAATTATTCTAGAATTATCGAAAAAGACATCTTTAATGATAATACACTTAAATATCTAGATCAAAAATTTGAAATAATTTTTTTAGACCCGCCATATAAAGAAAAAAGATTGTCAAACTTATTAGATAAAATTATTCAATTAAAACTATTAAAAAAAAATGGAGTAATAATAATACACAGACACAAGAAAGAGGAAGATATTTTACCTGATAATTTTAATGTTTTATTAAAGAAAACTCATGGTATTTCAAAAATTATTTTTGGAAAAACAGTCTAAATTAAAAAATTTTTTGTTTCTTTTTTAATTAATTCAACAGAAGGTTGATCAAACGGATTAATTTTCAGAGCGCGACCAAGCAAGATTGTTTCTAAGATAAAAAAACAGAATAACTCCCCTAATGCTTGTTCAGTTCTTTTGAATACCTTAAAGGTCCTAAACGGTATCTTTTTGACTGTAAACACCTTCTCTGTTGCTAACATTTGGGATTGTTTGATTTTCTCTATCGATTTATCTTTTAAATATTTATGACTATCTAGTATATTTTTATTTTTTATTTTAATTAATTCATTGTCTAGAACATTAAAAAAAGTATAAAAACTTTTTTTAGGCCCATCTAGGTATAGTTGCAGTAGACTATGATTATCTTTAGGCATATTTGAAATAATAGGCAAAAGCCCTTTAGATTTTTTTCCCAAACTTTCAGCTATTAGTTGCTGATACCACTTAAACAAACTTTCAGATTGCTCGTCATAATTTAAAATTATTGAAGTATGCTTGTCCTTTTTAATTAAATTTAAAGTAGTGCTAACATTGTCTATCAGATTACTAATGAATTTTCTATTTTTGATAATATTATTAAATTGTTTAAATTTATTTTCATTTAAGTTCATTAACTCTGCAGGCAACATTCCTACTTCGGATAAAACAGAATATCTTCCACCTACATAATTTTTGTGTTCAATTATTTCAGATTTAAGTTCCTTAGCTAAGTTTGTTAAATAACTATTTTTATTTTCTGTAATAATCACGTTTTTATCTTTAGTGTTTATTACTGCATTCGCATTCGCAATAGTTTCTAGGGTATTTCCTGATTTAGAAATAATTAAATTTAGATTGATATTTTTATCTTTAAAATAAGATGCATTACTATTTAAATTATTGACAAAAGTTAATTTTTTTTTTATTTTTTTATTTAAGAAATGATAAATAGCTTCAGAACCAAGAATTGAACCTCCCATTCCAATTATTCTTATATTCACAAATTTTTTATATTTTGAAATCAAGCTTTTAGAATAACTATAATTGTATGTTGGTTTAAGAGTCTCAAAAAGTTTGGGCTGATTATTTAATAAAATTTTTAAATCTTTTTTTATCTTTTGATTTTTTTTGATATTTATGAAATTTTTAAAAAAAATATTTTTAGAAATCATTACTTTTTGTTAATTTTTTTTATTATAGAACTTTCGATAGATTCATTAATATTGTTATTAGATTCACTTTTATTTTTCGGAGTATCTTTATTGACTGATTCCTCTAGATTAAAATCGTTTTGTTGTGATGATTTTGTAATATCACCAGAGTTCGATTTGGGCTCTGGCAATTCTCCATAACTAGGTGGTAATACCAAGGGTGATTTTTTTTCTACTAAAAATTCATCACTAGTTTTGGTTTTATTGCCTGCTAATCCCTCTTTTACACTAGTACATGCGTTTAAGAGTATTAGTGTTAAAATAGTAACCAGTGATAATTTAATTTTTTTCATTAATAAATTTATTATTATTAAAAACTTCTACTAAAATAAGGCACAAAACACCAATTGTAATAAATATATCCGCAACATTGAAAACAAACCAGTGAAAATCTTGATAATGTAGATCTATAAAATCTGGGACTGCTGTATAATATATTCTATCATAAAGATTACCTAGTGCCCCGCCCACAATTAAAGCATAAAAATAACGTTTAATATTATTATTTTTGATCATCATAACCAGAATAGTAATAATGATGGTAGCTATTGTGCATGTGATTACATTATATGCCATTGTGCCATTTATTGAAAAAAAACCAAAAGCAATACCTTTGTTCCATATTAAAAATAAATTAAGATATGATGTTATATAGATATCTAATGAATTTTTTAATTCTGCTAAATTTAAAATATAAATTTTAGATATTCTGTCCACTAAAAAAATAAATAATATAATTAATAAATTTATTAAAAAGTTTTTTAAACTAATGTTATTCATTATTTTTATAAACTAAACTGAATGTCTTTCACACTTTTCTTTATTTATTTTCCAACATACTGGGCATTTGTTTCCCTTTGCTTTTTCTGTTTTAACAATTATTTCGTCTAAATTATGTTCTTCAACTATAGCTGAAGATGTTATGCATAACTCAGAAAAATCAGTATTATTTGAAATTTTATTTAATTTTGCACTCAAACTTATAAATAAGTTTACTTCTAGGCTTGATCCTATTTCCTTACTTGCTCTTTTTTCTTCAATACTAATATTACAAATATCTCTAATTTTTTTTAGTTCTTTCCATTTTTCATCTAATTTTATATTCTTAAATGATTTTGGATATTTCATAAACTCTTCTAGGTGAATGCTTTTTTTATCTTTATTTATTAATTTAAAAATTTCTTCCGTGGTAAATGAAAGAATTGGTGCAAACCATTTAATCAATGATTCAAGAATAATATTTAATACAGTTATGCTGTTTTTTCTTTTTTTTGAATCTTTTGGATCACAATATAAAGTGTCTTTTCTAATATCAAAATAAAATGCTGATAGATCTACTGTACAAAAATTTAAAAGCTCTTTGTAAAGATTGTGAAAATCATATGATTTAAAGTAGTTTTTATAATTTTTATTCAAATCATAAACTCTATGAAGCATATATTGCTCTAATTCAGGTAATTTATTTACATCTAATTTTTCAGTATCAACTTTTTTAAAATCGTCATTAATGTTTCCAAGTAAATATCTAAATGTATTTCTAATTTTTCTATAAGAGTCTGCGTGTTGCTCTAAAATAGAAAAATCAATTCTCAAATCCTCTGCATAATTTGATGATGCAACCCATATTCTTAGAATATCAGCTCCATATTTTTTTAAAATATCTTCTGGTGCAATTACATTACCTAGCGATTTTGACATTTTAAGACCTTTGCCATCTACAACAAAGCCGTGGGATAAAATTGATTCATACGGTGCTCTACCTCTTGTTCCACATGACTCAAGTAATGATGAGTGAAACCATCCTCTATGTTGATCGGATCCCTCTAAATACATTGTTGCTGGCCATTGAAGATCATCTCTTTTTTCCAGAACAAATGCGTGTGTGCATCCACTATCAAACCAAACTTCTACTATATCGCTTGTTTTGTCATAATCTTCTGCTTTGTATTTATCCCCTAGAAACCTTTGTGGATCATCAGAAAACCAACAATCAGACCCTTCTTTTTCATAAATACTTGCAATGTTTTCATTTACTTTTTCATCAACTAAAATTTCTTTTGTGGTTTTATGAACAAATATTGGTAAGGGGACTCCCCAAACTCTTTGCCTTGAAACACACCAGTCGGGTCTTGTTTCAATCATTGCTTTTATTCTTTCTCTGCCTTTGCTTGGATAAAATGTAGTTTCATCAAGAGCTTTTAATGCTTTTTTTCTAAGGCCATGACTTTCCATGGAAATAAACCATTGAGGTGTTGCTCTGTGAACCAGCGGAGCTTTTGACCTCCATGAATGTGGGTAAGAATGAATTAGTTCACCACTCGATAGTAATTTTTTTTGTTCTTTTAATTTTTCAATTACAATTGGGTTTGCTTTAAAAATATGTATTCCATGAAATAAAGGGAGATTTTTTGTATATTTTCCGTCTCCATCAACTGTCTCAATTGCTTTAATACCATATTTTAAACAAAGATTAAAATCATCAGGACCATGACTGGGTGCACAGTGAACAATTCCCGTTCCTTGTTCCGTTGTAACAAATCTTGCTTCAAGCATTGGAATTTCAAAATCATAACCAAGGTCTAAAAATGGATGACTACAAATAGTGTCTTTAAACTCTTTACCTTTAAAATTTTTAATTTCTTTATAATTTTTAATATTACAATCTTTAATAACTGAATCTAATAACGCTTCTGCTAGTACTATTTTTTTACCTTTAAAATCTCCATCATCATCTAATTGTATAATTAAATAATCTAAGGCCTCATTGTAAGCTAAAGCTTTATTAGCAGGTATTGTCCAAGGAGTTGTCGTCCATATAATAACATCTGTTCCTTCAAGTTCTTTTAAATTAGATTTTAAAACTGGAAAAGCAGTATAGATTGTATCTGATTTATGATCCTGATATTCAACTTCAGCATCTGCTAATGCTGTTTTTTCTACCGTAGACCAAAGAACAGGTTTAAACCCTTTGTAAAGACTTCCTTCTTTTAAAAACTTACCTAACTCTCTCACAATTTGTGCTTCAGCATCAAAGCTCATAGTAGTGTAATGATTTTCCCAATCACCTATAACACCCAATCTCTTGAATTGTGTTTTATGAACTTTTATCCATTTTTCTGCAAAAGCTCTACATTCTTTTCTAAATTCTGTTATTGGAACTTCGTTCTTATTTTTTTTATTTTTTTTATATTGTTCTTCAATTTTCC
>MDTF01010783.1_pt1 | contig 12127 bp, 11 predicted proteins | sample 811191 | NCBI WGS metagenome assembly MDTF01 (sample SAMN05326649, study PRJNA326480) | marine metagenome | isolation source: seawater | place: Southern Ocean | collected 2011
TACATGTCCAATGTTGCAACAAGATTTGCTCCCTCACCTACTGGTGCCCTTCATATTGGCGGTGTAAGAACTGCTTTATTTTGCTGGTTATATTCAAAAAACAAAAAAGGAACATTTCATTTAAGAATTGAAGACACGGACAAAGAAAGATCTAAAGATGAACATAAAAATCAAATTATAAAGTCTTTAAAATGGATCGGTGTAGAATATGATGGAGAACTTTATATTCAATCAACTAAAATAAACGATCATATTAATGTTGCCAATCAATTGCTTAAGAAAGGTCATGCTTACAGATGCTACTGCTCTGCTGAAGAAATAGAAGATCAAAAGAAAAGAGCAAGACAAAAAAAACTTCCTTACACCTACAGTAGGAAATGTAGAGAATTAAGTGAAAGCAATACTCCAAAAAATATTAAACCAGTTGTAAGATTTAAGAGTAAAACTGAAGGTTCTTCAACACTAAAGGACTTAGTGCAAGGAGATGTGAGGATAGACAATATTACTATAGAAGATTTTATTATTCTAAGAAATGACGGTACTCCAACATATAACTTATCAGCTACTGTTGATGATCATCAAATGAATATGACACACATTATAAGAGGTGATGATCATAAAATTAATACATTCAAACAAATCCAAATATATTTATCGATGAAATGGGACTTGCCATTTTTTGCACACATACCTTTAATTCACACTTTAGAAGGAAAGAAACTATCCAAAAGAGACAATGCCTCAACTTTAGATGACTATTCTAAAATAGGGATAATGCCAGATGCCTTAAGAAATTATTTATTGAGACTTGGCTGGTCATATAAAGATAAAGAAATATTTACATTAAAAGAAAGTATCGAACATTTTAATCTTGAGGGAATAGGGAAATCACCATCAAAATTGGATATGAGCCGTATACTATCAATGAATGAGTATTATATAAAGAATATCAGTGAAGATGAGCTGTATGATCACCTTGTACAATACTGCGAACTTTACAAAGAAAAAATACCAAGTGAGAAAGAAAACAAAATTAAACGTTCTTTAACTTTTTTAAAAAATAGAGCCAAAACTTTAGAGGACATATATAATAACTCAAAGTACATTATATTTGATGAGGTTAATTTTAATCAAGAAGATTTAAAACTTATTGATGATAAAGCAAAAAAAATTATAACAGCTTTTAAAAATAAATTTTCAGTATTAATTGAATTAAACAAAGAAACATTAGAACCAATAATTAACGAACTAATTAAAGAGCATGAAACTAACTTTAAAGGTGTTGGTCAACCATTAAGAGTTATGCTAACTGGTTCTAAATTTGGACCTGGTATTTATGACATCATCATATCTTTGGGTAAACACGAAATAGAAAAACGGTTAGGGAACAAGATACCTGGTTAAGACTGATGCAGATTCTTCTGCAGAAGAAGTCTTAGATCTAATACTATCAATTGTCTTCTTGCAGGTAGCCAATTGTTCATTAATAAGATCTGGTTTTTTAAGTAAATAAGATACGCTTTTAAAAATCTCATCTGCGTTACATTCATTTTGTAATAGTTCGGGAATAACTTCTCTATTATTAATAATATTAATAATATTAGCAAATTTTACATTAACTAGAAATTTAAAAATCATAAAGTTAACAAAGTTCAGTTTATAAATTATTATCGACGGAATATTGGCATTACAAATTTGTAATGATATTGTGCCAGATTTTGAAACAGCAAAAATTGATTTAGATAAAATTTGTAATTTTATATTTTCATCTGAAATTATATCAATATTATCTATATTATAATCTTTAACTTTATTGATAATGAATTTTTTATTACTTTGTGTAGCATGGAATACAAAAGAGTAATCTGATGATTTTATATTCATTAATTTTATAAAATCAATAAGTATAGGCAGAAGTACTTTGGTCTCTGAGTTTCTGCTACCAGGAAATAAAGAAATAATTTTTTTATCTTTTGATGTTAAATTGGTTAAAACTATTTTACTTGTATCTCGATTTTGTAGCAAAGGGTGCCCAACAAAAGTATTATCTATATTCTCTTCATCAAAATATTTTTTTTCAAAATCAAATAACAAAAGAATATGGTCAATAAATTTTTTCATTTTCTTAACTCTATTTTTTCTCCATACCCAAACTTGTGGCGCAACATAATGAATGGTTTTTATATTCTTGTTAATCATCTTAACACGTTCAGATACTCTAAGAGTAAAATCAGGACTATCGACTGTGAATAAAATATCTGGTTTAAATCTAATGATTTCTTCAACGGTTGTATTGATCCTTTTTCTAATTTTAAATATGTTAAATAAAACACTTGTAAAACCAAGATATGTAATGTCTTTTAGGTCAAATATTGTTTTGATGTCGAGCGATTGAAGATGAAAACCACCCACAGATAAATATTCAATATTAGGATTAATTTTTTTTAGCTTTGAAATTACAGATGAAGCTATTTTATCTCCAGATGGTTCACCTGTAACTATAAATATTTTCTTCATATAATTTTAATGAACATCTTATTTTTATTGGCAAACTGTATGCATTTAACTTTATCTAAGAAAATATGTCTTTTAGACTTTAAAACTATTCCTTTTAAACTATATTTTTTACAATCTTTTAAAGTGTGAAGACCAATAGTTGGTAAATCTATTCTTAGGTCTTGTTTTTTTTTAGGTAATTTAATCAAAATCCCTCCTGATTTTTTTTTTAGTTTTGATAACATTTGCTTTGTTCCGTACTTACCTTCGGTTACTATAATATCATCATCTTTAACAATGACTGCTTGAACATGATCTAAACTATTTAATTTATTAAAATATGTGATTCCTTTTTTAATCGAGCTGATGTCACTTAAATTTGGTTTCAATTTAGTGTAATTTCCAGCTTTTAAGCTTAATTCAGGATTAAAAAAAATAGAACTAATAACTTTTATATTTTCATTATCTAAAATTTTTATTATAGACTTTATTATTGCAGCATCACCTATTTTTGCTGCTTTCATTACACTGGGCATATAATACATACCTTTAAAATCTAGTCTTAATGTTGAAAATTTAGGTTTTTTAATTTTTCCCGCAAATAAAACTTTTTTAGATTTATTTTCTTTAATCAAACTAATAATTTTTCCAAATTTACCAATACTTATTTTATGAGAATTTATAATCTTTTTAAATTTATTATTTTTTGAAAAATCAATAATAAAATACTTTTTATTTAATTTTTTTATTTTTTTAAGAACAATTTCTGAAAAATCAGTGTCACCTAAAAATAATCCAATCATTTTATTTTGAAAATGGCGTGCAAATAGGTCTTTTTTTATCTTTTTCTAAAAAATTAACTACCTCTAATACCAACTCATGTTTTTTAAAATCTTTACTTAAATTATTTAAATTTTCTGTTAGATTTTCATTTTTGAATATTTCTTTATATGCATCACTCAAATTTATAATATCTTTATTAGAAATATTTTTTCTTCTAAGCCCAATTAAATTTAAACCTTGTAATATACTTCTATTTCCATGAGCTATACCATAAGGGATGACATCTCTTACAACTCCACACATTCCACCAATCATTGCTGATCTACCAACTCTTGTATATTGTTGAACTGCAGAATTACCACCAATAATAACATTGTCTTCTATTTGTGCATGTCCACCAAGTGGAACATTATTGGCTAAAATGACATTATCACCTACTATACAATCATGCGCTATATGCGATGAAACCATAAATAAACAATTATTCCCAACTCTTGTTAACCCACCCCCTCCTTTTGTGCCTGGGTTAATCGTTACATATTCTCTAATTTTATTATTATCACCAATTTCAAGTTTAGTTTCTTCACCATCAAACTTTAAGTCTTGAGGATCATTGCCTATAGATGCAAAAGGATAGATCTTATTATTTTTTCCAATTTTAGTATGTCCGATTATGCTAACATGTGATTGAATTTCAGAGTCTTGATTTATTTCAACATTTGGACCTATTACCGAATAAGCTCCAACCTTAACATTTTTAGAAATTTTTGCTTTTGAATCTATAATTGCAGTTTTGTGTATCATTTATTTTCTTTCAGAAATTCTCGAATATTTTTTGCAGGATATCCCATAACTTTTGTGTTGTGTGGGATGCTTTTAATAACCCCACTACCACCTGCTATTTCGACGTTATCACCTATTGTTAAATGACCTGAAATTCCCACCTGGCCACCAATTTTTACATTATTACCAAGCGTAGAACTTCCTGCTATTCCCACCTGACCAGCAATAATAGAATTTGCTCCAATTTTTACATTATGAGCTATATGTATTTGATTATCTAAATATGTGTTTTGTCCTATAACCGTATTAGACATTGACCCCCTATCTATAGTTGAACTGCATCCAATTTCACAATAGTCCTCTATTATAACAATGCCGATATGAGGGTATCTTATGTTTGCATTGTTAACAGGGAAAAAGCCAAAACCATGTTTCCCTATTATACAATTATCAAGAATTTTTACATGGTTTTTAATTAAAGTATTTCTAATGATTACATTAGATCCAATTGAACAATTGTTTCCAATAGAAACATTTTGTTCAATAATTGTATTGTGTCCAATTAAACAATTAGAACCAATTGTAACATTGTCACCAATTAAAACATTTTTTCCAAATTTAACTTTATCTATAAATTTAGTATCATTTATATAGTTAACTGTATTATCAAAATTATCATCAATCGAATTTGGATAAAATTTTGTAGTAATTTTCGATGTAGCTACTAAAACATTATTAACAACTAATGGCTTACAACTATTAGGTAATTCATTTTTTAAATTTTCTGTTGTAATACAAAATGAAGCCTTGGTATCTTTAGCTATGTTTTTATATTTCTTTGAATGAAGAAAAGTAATATCGCTCTGATTTGATGTTAATAAATCTTTAATATCCAAAACATTTTGGTCTTCAATAATTTTATTATTATTATTATTAAGATTTAATGTTTTTAAAATATCAGAAATTTTCAGTGGACCATTATTTATAAAAAAAGGATTAACCATGATTGCTTTTATCAAAGCAAAGTTATCTGTGTTATCAAGATTTGTTGCTGATTATTTCTTATCAACAATTGTAGCTGACCACAATGCATCTGCCATTTTTTTCCCATCAACAAATGCTTCGCCTTTATATTTCCATACCCTTCCATGGGTTCTAACAGCTTGAATTTTTAATTCTAACTTACAATCAGGTATCACTGGATTTCTAAATCTAGCTTTTTCAATACCCATAAGAAATACTAATTTATTATCATAGGTTTCTTTATCTAGACCATGAGCGGTTAAAGCAGCAGCAGCTTGACCAAAAGCTTCAACAATAAGTACACCAGGCATAACTGGATTATTAGGAAAATGTCCTTGAACAAAAAAACTGTCTTTTTTAACATTAACAATCGCAGTAGCAGACGACAATTTAACTATATTGTAAAGTTCATCAATTAAAAGCATTGGCTCTCTATGAGGTAATAAATCTATTATATTTTTTTTATTTAAAATTTCACTATTCATTTTATTTTAAATTCTTTAATATTCATATTTACAATTTCAATAATTTTATCTGTAATGTCATATTCATTTTTACCCATCACAATATTTTTTTTTTGCAAAATTATACTTATAGAATTTTTGTCAGCATAATCCTTTAAGATGGGGTTAATCATTTGAATTAGGCTATTAGTGTTTTCAACTTTAATTTTATTAAAATTTGCAATAATTTTATTTCTATTATCGTTATATTTTTTAACATCGATTTGAAGTTGTTTAATTTCTTTTTTAAATATCTCTTCAGATATAACATTTTTTTGTGAAATTATTTTTGTTTCATTTTCTTTGAGTAATTTTGCATTTTTATTAAAGTTTTCATTATTTTTTTTATTTATTTTTTGTAATTGATCTATGAGAGATAGTCCTGCTTTTGAAGTCGATAAAACTTTTTCTATATCGATAAATGAAACGTTATTGTTTGCTTTAACAATATTAAAAGAAGCAGAAAATAAAATGAAATATATAATAAATAATTTTTTCATTAAAAAGTTGTTCCTAAATTAAATCTAAAACGTTCTGTAATATCTTTACTGTCTTTACTAATTACTTCAGTTAAAGAAAAATTTAATGGACCAATTGGTGTATAAAGGTCAACAGCTAAACCAATTGATGATCTCAATCTATTGTCTTGTCCTAGTGTAGAATCGTAGTCTAAGCCCCATATATTAGCCGCATCAAAGAAAAGTGAAAAATCAGCATTTTGGAGATTTGGTAATATTTGAGGAAGAGTAGTTGAGGCATTGAATGTTATCAAATAATTTCCACCAACATAATCAGCACCATCTTTTGGTCCTGCCTTACCAGATTCAAAACCACGCAGTTTATTAGCAGGAATGAAAAGTCTATCAGACAGTTTAACATTTTTTCCTGATAAAGAATGTGTTGCACTTGCATAAAAACCAAATGTTGCAACATTTTCTTTTAACCACTCATTATATATCTTGTGATTGAAAGTATTAGTTAATGTAAAACTTTCACTTATTAGAGGAAAATTTTGTGTAAACATTGAACGATAACCATCAGTAGTTTTAAATTTTTGATTTCTCTTGTCATAATCAAAAGTATAATTAAAAAAAGTGTCAAAATATGATCCTTTTTGTTTTTTCATATTTGCTGATGCAGTTGAATCTGTTTCTAATTTTTCTACATAACTTGAAATACCAGAGGCTAAAAATAAATCATCATAATATTCAAAATTACTGCTTACTGTAAAACCACTTTTATTCGATTTATATCCAAAATTCGTCAATCTATCAGTCACTGTGCTTTCTAGTGAGAAATCTAAAGACCTATTTGAACCTTTGTAATTTGGGTTATTTAAGGAGACTAAACCTCTGATTGACTCTTCACTAATCAACAAATCAGTTCCAAATTTAATACCTCTTCCAAGAAAATTATTTTCTTTAACACCAAAACCAATAGATCCACCGCTAGTTCCAACACCCGCACCAGCACTAATCTCACCAGTGGATTTTTCATTAATTGTTATATTAATAATTTTTTGATTATCGGAATCTCCATTCAAAACTTCTGAGTCGACATTTCCAAAAATATTTAAAGATTTGATGTTATTGATTGATTTTGTATGTAGTAGTTCGTTAAAAGCATCTCCTTCATCTACTATCAGATTATTTCTTATTACTTCTTCGCGTGTAATATTATTCCCAAAAATATTAATCTTCTCAACATAAAATTTTTCAGATTCCTGAATATTAAAAGTTAGATTAATTAGATTATCATTAATTTCTTCTGTTACACTTGATTTTAAAAATTCGTATTCATCATTTAAAACAATTTTATCTAATTCATTCAAAATACTTTCTATTGAAACTAGGGAATATTTTTTACCTTTTAGTTTACTAAATAATGAATTTAATTGTTCAAAATTAGAAGAGTCATAATCAGTAGGGAGCTTTAAATTTATTGTATTAAAGAAATATTTTTTACCAGATGATATATTGTAAATAAGTTCAAATTCATCTTTACCTAAATAATTTGCAAAAGATGAATTTATATTTACGTCGTAATAACCACTATTTTTAAAAAAATTTTCTAATAATCTTTTATCATAATTAACTAAATTTTCATTTAAAAATTTTCCACCAGAAATAACTTTCCAAAATTTATACTCTTCACTAACAATAATATTTCTGAGTTTTCTATCTTTAAATATTTTTTCACCTAAAAAAGAAATTTTTGAAATTTTTGCTTTAGCACCAAGTTCAATATTGTAGTTTAAATTAATTTTATTATTTTCTAGGTCTTCAATTGAAGAAGTTAAATTTGAAAAATAATAACCCATTTCTTTAAGTAAATTGAGTATTGAAATTTCATCTTTTTTAACCAAAGAAATGTTAAATGAAGATCTGTCTTTTAATAATAATATATCATTTACTTTTTCCTTAATTTTCTTAGCTTTTATACCATTGATAAAGACAGTTTGTATAATTGGGTTTTCGTTTACCTTTATTAATAAATTGTCACCTTCTATCTTAATGTTAACATCATTAAAAAAACCTGAGTCATATATATTCTTTAAAATAGAATTTATTGAATTGTCATTTAGAAATTTAACCTCAGGAATATCTGCAAAAATCAAAATTGTGTCATTTGAAATTCTATCATTTCCAGTTATTATGATATTATTATAATCTTTAGACAGAACGGGTAAATGAAATAAAAAAAAGATTACAAAAAATTTTAAAATTATTCTGAACATCTCAATCTTATACACTCATGCTGTTGATTTTTAAACTTACATAATCTGATAATCTTGTTATTTGATTAATATTTTTTGGAGTAATTAGCTTTAATTTAGAAAATTCTTTAAGCTTGGTTATTTTTAACAATATTGAGCTAATATCTGTAAATTTTATCTTATTTTCAAGAAATAATTTTACCAAACAATCATTTGCACTAACGATTACAGTTTCAAATAAAGAATCTTTATTTTTTAGTCGGCTTAATATATTTACAGCTGGAAATCTTTTTTTATCTATACGATTAAGATTTAAATTATTCAATATATTAAAATCAACTTTATTGGACAAGATTTTTTTTTCATATTTTGAGTAAACTGAGTTAAATATTGGAATAGACATATTTGTATCGTGAACTAATAATTTAGTGAGTCCATTGTTGAATTTTATTATGGCATGTAAATATGATTGTGGGTGAATAACGATTTCTAATTGATTATAACTAAAATCAAAAATTTTTTTAGCCTCAATAATTTCAAAAACCTTATTCATCATTGTAGCAGAATCAATAGAAATTTTTTTTCCCATAGACCAATTAGGATGTTTTAAAGCTTGTTCAGGTTTAATATTCTTAAATTTATTTAAAGGATAATTTCTAAATGGACCACCTGAAGCAGTTATAAAAACTTTCTCAACATTTTTATTTTTAGTTTTATTTAATAAAGACCAAATAGAAAAATGTTCAGAATCAACCGGCACAAAATCAGTTTTATATCTAATAATATTTTTTTTAATTAATGACCATCCACAAATAATTGATTCTTTATTTGCAATTGCAATTTTTTTTGTAAATTTGATTATATTCAAAGTTGGTTTCAAACCTTCATAACCAGAAATTGCACTCATAGCGTAGTCTATTTTTTCATTCTTAAATATTTTATTAAATGATTCAAAATCATTAAAAATATTAACATTTGTCTTTTTTAAAATATTTTTTGCTGTGATAAAAGATTTTTTATTAGCTAGAATTATATTTCTAACTTTAAATAATTTAGCTTGTTTAATTATATCTATATAATTCTTATTAGCTGAAAGGAGTTTAATTTCAAAATTTTTTTTATCTTTTTTAATAATTTTAATAAGTGTTTTTCCAATTGAACCTGTTGATCCTAAAATTGCAATTTTTTTTTTCATATTAAAAATTATTAAAAAGTAAAATACCGATTGGTAGTGCAAATATTATTCCATCTATTCTATCTAGAAATCCACCATGACCTGGTAAGATGTCACTAGTGTCTTTAACATTAGCTTTTCTTTTCAAGTATGAAATGAATAAATCACCTAACTGAGATATTAATGAAATAATCAAGGTAATAAATATTAAATGGACAGTGTTAAATTCACTTAGGTATTGAGAAAATATGGGTATTAAAATTAACGAACTGAGAAAAGATCCTATCGAGCCTGAGATTGTTTTATTAGGACTTATTCTACTCAGTTTTTTCCCCTTAAAAAATTTTCCAAAACATAAGCCACCTACATCAGTCAAGATTGTAACTAGTATTGAATAAAGAAGAAATATTTTTAAATAATTATAATGAGATTCAATCATAAATATCAAATAAACAAGAGATGAAATATATAATAAAGCAGACGACTTGCACACAAATCTTAAAATATTATTTTTTGTATTATCTTTAAATAAAATTTTTGACACTAACCCATAAAATTCAATCCAAGAAATCATTCCTATTATTATCAGAGAGATAATCATTATGAATGAGTAAAGATACATGAGGGTTAAAAGTGACAATAAAAATATTGAGGTAATTATTCTTTTTTTTAATTCTATGATCATCAAATTGCACCAAAATTTCTTTTTAAATTTTTAAACTTGTTAAGTATTCTTTTAAAATCTTTTTTTTTGAAGTCTGGCCAAAATTTTTTCTCAAAAAAAATTTCTGTATATGCTAATTGCCATAGTAAAAAATTGCTTAATCTATGAGTATTACCAGTCCTTATTAAAATATCTGGATTAGGAATTCCATTTGTAAATAAATTTTTTTCAATATTTTTTTCATTAATTTTTAAAGATTTTTTATCTATAGTTTTAACAGATCTAATTATCTCATTTTTAGATCCATAGTTTAATGCTATATTGATTTGTAGTTTTTTACATTGTGATGTTTTTTTTTCAGATTCTATAAGTAATAGTTTAAGTTTTGTAGGCAATTTTTTTAAATTACCAATAAATTTAAGTTTAATTTTATCTTTAATTATGTGATCAATCTTTTTTAAAAGAAAATTTTCCAACAAACTGAATAAAAAATTAATTTCTTTTTTTGGTCTTTTCCAATTTTCTGTAGAGAAAGTATACAGTGTAATATTTTTAATATTGGCTGAAATAGATTCTTTTATAATCATTTCTACTGTGTTTAATCCAGCTCTATGACCGGCATTTCTAGACCCCTTATGTTTAATCCCCCATCTTCCATTTCCATCCATAATGATGGCTATATGTTTGACCGGGTTCATATGGTCATTATTTCTTTTTCTTTAGCTTCTACTTTTTGTTCAATGGTTTTGATATGTTCGTCGGTAAATGTTTGAACTACTTTTTCATTCATTTTTTCATCATCTTCACTAATTTCTTTATCTTTAACTAATTTTTTTAAATCATCGTTAGCTTCTCTTCTAATATTTCTGATTGAAATTTTACACTTTTCACCCATAGACTTAATTAATTTTTTAATCTCGGATCTTCTCTCTTCATTTAAATCTGGGACAGGTAATCTGATTAATTGACCATCTATTTGTGGATTTAAGCCAAGTTCAGATTTTTTTATAGCTGAATCAATTAATGGAACATTACTCATATCCCAAACCTGTATATTGATTGTTCGTGCATCTGGAGTTGTTATGCTGGAAACTTGATTTAATGGCATTGCTTGTCCGTAAACGTCAACCTTAACAAGATCTAGCATTGCAGCATTTGCCCTGCCTGTTCTTAGTGATGTTAATTCTTTTGAAAAAACATCAATGGTTTTATCCATCTTTTGACTATATATTTTTTCATTGAACATTTATTCACCAATTTTAATTCTAAAAAAATCATTTATCTTTAGATCAGGTATATTAAGTTCTTTTACGATATCTTGCACTTTCTTTTTGGGCTCCATGACCCAAGCTTGTGTTAACAAGGCATTTTCCTCTTTAAATTTACTCATTTTACCTAAACTAATTTTTTGGACTATCTCTTCAGGTTTTCCAGAGCTTTTAAGCTCCTCTGTAACAAGATCTTGTTCTTTTTTAAGAACATCTTTATCAATTAAATCTGAAGTTAAGGCTAATGGGTTGGATGCAGCTATATGCATCGAAAGTTGCTTACCAAAAGCTTTGACTGCATCACTATCCTCAGAAGTTACAAGAGAGGATATAACTGATAATTTTGATAAATTGTCTTTAACTATGGTGTGTAAATAATTGAAGTTTATAGTACCAGATTGATTAAATGTTTTTGTTTTACCGATTGTTATTTTTTCACCCATTTTTGCAATCAATGAAACAAGATTATCTTCCACAGTTTCACCATTTGACATATTAGATTTATTTAATTTATCTAAATTAGAGTCATTTTTATTATTTATTTCACTTAATTCTTTTGCAAAAGAAACAAAGTCATCATTTTTAGCAACAAAGTCTGTCTCACAATTTAATTCTATAACTGAAATTTTATTTTCATCTCCAGAAGTGGCTATTACACCTTCTTTTGCATCTCTAGACATTTTTTTAGAAGCTTTGGAAATTCCTTTAACTCTTAGA
>MDTF01003895.1_pt1 | contig 12125 bp, 12 predicted proteins | sample 811191 | NCBI WGS metagenome assembly MDTF01 (sample SAMN05326649, study PRJNA326480) | marine metagenome | isolation source: seawater | place: Southern Ocean | collected 2011
AGCGTAATTTCGCACACAGCGTTAAGGAGTAAAATCCTACCGGTCTCGAAAGAGGTTTGCTGTGGTGGATTAACCGGAAAAAATATGAATATACCAGAAGTAAATATTAAACAATTATTAGAAGCAGGAGTACATCTAGGACACAAAACCCTAAGATGGAATCCAAAAATGAAGAGATATATTTTTGGTGAAAAAAACGCAATTCACATAATCGACCTCACACAAACAGTTGTTTATTTCAAAAACGCTTTAACAGAGATATACAAATGTATTTCAAGTGGCGGAAAAATTTTAATTGTATCTACAAAAAAACAAGCATCTGAACAAATTACAAACCTAGCTAAAGAAACCGATCAGTATTATGTAAACTATAGATGGCTTGGCGGGATGCTGACTAATTGGAACACAATACAAAATTCAATTAAAAGATTAAAGATGCTTGAAGAGAGTCTTTCGAAAGAAGACACTGGTTTCACAAAAAAAGAAACATTAAAGAGAAGCAAGGAAAAAGACAAACTTCAAAGGTCTCTAGGAGGTATAGCTGACATGAAAAAACTACCTCAAATGATTTTTATTATAGACACAAACATAGAATCTCTTGCGGTAAACGAAGCAAGAAAACTTAGCATACCCATTGCAGCAATTTTAGACACTAATTCAGACCCTACAGATATCCACTACCCAATTCCTGGTAATGACGACGCACGAAGATCAATCAATTTATATTGCGACTTGTTAAAAGGCACTATTATTAACGCTTCAAAATTTATTGAGATAAAATCTGACGAAAAAGAAAAAACAAAACTAAAAAAAACAGATACTGAAACAGTTAAAAAAACTGAAAAAAAGAGTATTTAATAAAACTTTATTATATGTCCAGCAAAGATTTACTTGAAAGTGTAAAAAAACTTAGGGAGGCCACTGGTGTAGGCTTTAAAGATTGCAAGCTTGCAATAGATGAATGTAGCGGTGATTTAGAAAAAGCAATTGAATTTCTGAGAAAAAAAGGTATTGCAAAAGCTTCAATTAAAATGAGCAGAACTGCTGCAGAAGGTTTGTGTTTACTATATGAAAAAAACGGAGAAGTATCTCTAATAGAAATTAATTGTGAAACTGACTTTGTGGCGAAAAATGAAACATTTATTTCATATTGCAAAGAAGTGTCAATAATAAATTTTGAAAACAAGTCTGATTTATCAAACGTTAATAAAGCTATCATGAAAAACAACCTACCAGTAGAAACAAATTTAACAGATCTAATTGCTAAAATGGGTGAGAAAATTACAATAAGAAGATCTATTTTTTTTGACAACTCAAATGGAAAAAATTCTTTCTATATTCATGGAGCACTAGAAGAAAAAATTGGTAAAATAATATCAATTGTTAAAATCTCAAAAGAAGATGATATAGGAAAAAAAATTGCAATGCATGTTTCGGCTTTATCTCCGATGGCTCTTGAGGAAAAAGTTTTAAGTAAAAATATCATAGATAAAGAAATTGAAATTATTAAAGCTGAACTTTTAAATTCAGGAAAACCCCCTGAAATGATCGAAAAAATAGCAAAAGGTAAAATAAATAAATTTATTTCTGACAATACTCTAATTAATCAAGTATGGATTATGGACCCTAAAAAGAAAGTTTCAGATATACTAAAAGCTAGTGATGTTAAAATAATAGATTTTATAAGATATAAAGTTGGTGAAGGAGTTTAATTATGAGCTCAGAATTTAATGAGAAAAATTATGCAACTAAGATGGATAAAACAATTCAATCTTACAAAAAAGACTTGTCTTCGCTAAGAACTGGTAGAGCTAATGCATCAATGTTAGACATGATAAAAGTCGATGTCTACGGACAAATGATGCCGATAAATCAATTGGCTAGTGTAAGTGTTCCTGAAGCAAGATTAATAACAATTCAAGTTTGGGACCAAACAAACATAAAAGCAGTTGACGCGGCTATACAAAAATCTGATTTAGGAATAAATCCTCAAATTGATGGATCTGTATTAAGAATCAGAATTCCAGATTTAACTGAAGAACGAAGAAAAGACTTAATTAAAGTTTTAAAAAACATAGCTGAAAAAAATAAAGTTTCCATCAGAAACATCAGAAGAGAAGGAAACGACGAACTAAAAAAACTTATTAAAGACAAAAAAATTAGTGAAGATGAAAATAAAGTTTTTGAAAAAAATATTCAAAAAACCACCGATGATAATATTTTAAATATTGATAAAATTTCCCAAGAAAAAGAAAAAGAAATCCTACAAGTATGAGTGAGCTTAATCACATTGCCTTTATTATGGATGGCAATGGAAGATGGGGTTTAAAAAAAAAAAAAAGTAGAAATTATGGACATTTAGAGGGAATTAAAACTGTCCAAAAAATAGTTGAAGCCTCAATTTATTTTAAGATACCTATAATTTCATTTTATGTATTTTCTAGCGAAAACTGGAAAAGACCTCAAAACGAAATTAATTATTTATTTAGTTTAATAAATACATATTTTAAAAAGGAAATTGACAATATTGTTAAAAATAAAATAAGGATAAATATTTCTGGAAGAACATCAAAACTACCAAAAGAAACTCGAAAAACCTTAACTGCAGCTATTAAAAAAACAAAAAAAAATAATAAATTAATAATAAATTTAGCAATTAATTATGGGTCAAAAAAAGAAATTTTAGATTCTATGAAAAAAATAAATTTAAAATCACAAAAAATAAGCGAAGAAAATATTAAGCGTAATTTGTATTTAAACCTACCATTCCCTGACATTTTAATTAGGACGGGTGGACAGAAAAGATTAAGTAATTTTATGCTTTGGCAAATAGCCTATACTGAGATTTTTTTTCTAGATAAATTGTGGCCTGAATTTACAAAAAAAGATTTAAATTTAATTATTAAAAAATATTACAAAATAAAAAGAAATTTTGGAGGAATCTAAGCAATGAAAAATGAGGTAATAAATAGAATTTTAACTTCTTTAGTCCTCTTGCCTGCTTTAGTATTTTGCCTATACAATTCAGGCTATTATTTGATAACTTTTTTAAGTTTTATTTACTTAATTTCTTCTTATGAAATAATCAGTAATACTAAAAATTTAATATTTAACTTTAAATCCCAGATAATACTAATATTTGCATTATATGCTTTTTTCTATTTACGTGGTTATACAAATTATTCATTGATAATAATTATTTGGATTTTATTGGCTACGTTTCTTTCTGATATTGGTGGGTATTTTTTTGGAAGAATGTTTAAAGGCAAAAAGCTAACTAAAATAAGCCCAAATAAAACTTATTCTGGTTCAATCGGTTCTATTGTTTTGTCTTTAATCTCTGTGATAATAGTAAATTCATTTCAAAACTATTTTTTTATTAAAAATTTAATCAACTTTTACGAATTAAAATACCTATGTCTAACCATTGTATTTTCAATTATTTGTCAAATAGGAGATATTTATGTTTCATATTGGAAAAGACAAATTAACATAAAAAATATTAGCAATATTTTACCGGGACATGGCGGTATGCTTGATCGTATTGATGGTTTAATTTTTGTTTTGATTTTTAGTTTTGCTATTAAAAAAATAGGTTTAATTTAACATGAGTCTAGAAACAGTAGCTATACTCGGGTCTACAGGTTCCATAGGTTGTACGGCTTTAGAAGTAATAAAAAAAACTAAAAAATTTAAGGTAGTTTTAATTGTAGCAAATTCTAATTATTTAAAAATTTTATCACAAATAAAAAACTTTAAGCCAAAAATAATTGTGATTAATAACTTAAAGGTTTATTTAAAAATAAAAAAAAAAAATATTAGAAATACCGTTATCTTAAATAATCTTGATAACTTACATAGATATATAAAAAAAGTTGATATAACTATTTCTGCGATACCGGGTATAGACGGTTTAAAACCTACTTTAACTTTTATAAAGTTGAGTAAAAAGATTCTTCTAGCAAACAAGGAGTCAATAGTTTGTGGGTGGGAGCTGATTAAAAGAAATGCAAATAAATATAAAACTCAGATTGTTCCAGTTGATTCTGAACATTTTTCAATATCAGAATTAACAAAACAATATTCAGAATCTGAAATTGATAAAATTTATATAACGGCATCTGGTGGGCCTTTCTTGAATGTCCCAAAGAAAAAATTTAAAAATATAAAACCTGAAGAAGCTGTGAAGCACCCCAAATGGAATATGGGAAAAAAAATATCAGTAGACTCAGCTACGCTGATGAATAAAGTTTTAGAATTAACAGAAGCTGTAAAATTGTTCCCTTTTGATTTAAAAAAATATGAAATTATTATTCATCCTCAATCACTCATACACGCTATAGTTAAATTTAAAAATGGCACCACATATTTTCTATATCATTTGCCAGACATGAAAATACCTATTGCCAACGCATTGTTCGATAGCAAATTTGACTATAACAAATATTTCAAAAACAACTCCAAGTCTCAGATTCTAAATGAAAAATTAGATTTTTTTAAACCTGACGTACAAAAGTTTTCAACATTAAAGCTAATACCCAAAATGAACAAAAGCAAATCAGGACCAATTATTGTGAATGCAGCAAACGAAATATTTGTTGATGAATTTTTAAAAAAAAATATACATTTTGATGAGATTTTCACATATTTGAATCTTGTATTGCGAGACAGAAGCTATATAAAAACTTCAAAAATGCCTTCCAATAGTGTAAAAAATATCTATAAAATTGATAAAATATCAAGAACAATAGCTTTTGAAATTATAAGAAAAAATAAATGATAAAAATCCTAAAACACTCTGCTTTCATTTTTTTTTCTTTGACCTTTTTTTCATATGCTGAAATTGTTGAAAAAGTTCTAGTAAAAGGAAACTCTAGAATTAGCTCCGAAACTATCAATGTCTACGGTGAAATAGAAATAAATAAAGATTATACCTCATTTGAAATAAATAAAATTTTAAAAAATCTATATGATACAGAATTTTTTGAAGATATTAAAATTTCTTTAGACAACAAAGTTTTAAACATTGAAGTCAAAGAGTATGCAAGTATAAATTCCATCAAACTTGTTGGAGAAAAATCTTCATCCATAGCAGAAAAAATTCTAGAAAAACTTCAGCTCCAAGAAAAATCAAGCTTTATAGAATCCAAATTAGTAGACGATATAAATACAATAAAAAAAATGTACGCATCTATTGGATTTAATTTTGCAACTGTTGAAAGTAAAATACAAAATTTTGATCAAAATAGAATAAATCTTTCATATGTTTTAGACAAAGGAAAAAAAACTAAGATTGCTAAAATTAATTTTATAGGAGATAAAAAAATTAAGAGCAAAAGATTGAGAGATGTTATTGCATCTGAAGAAGATAGATTTTGGAAATTTTTATCTCGAAACACTAGCTTGAGCAGTAGCAATATAGAATTAGACAAGAGACTGTTAGTTAATTATTATAAATCTTTAGGCTATTATGACGTCCGTGTTCTATCTAATAATGCTGAGATCAGCCAAAAAGAATACACAAATCTTACTTACACCATTAATGCCGGTGTACGCTTTCGTGTTAAAAAAATTAGTACAAATGTTAGCGATGTTTTAGACAAAAAAACATTCAAACCATTGGTAGATAGTTATGCTAAAATTATAGGTAAATATTACTCTCCCTTTAAAGTAACAAAACTATTAGATGAAGTAGAAGCTTTAATTGAAGAAAACGATCTACAATTCGTAGAACACTCAGTTAATGAAATTTTAGAAGGAGATTTTCTAGAAATTCAAATTAATATTTATGAAGGAAAAAAACTACTAGTTGAACAAGTTAATATTTTAGGGAATACTATAACCGATGAATCTGTAATAAGAGGTGAACTTTTACTTGACGAGGGAGATCCCTTTAGCACCATAAAACTTGATCGTTCTGTAGCCAAACTTAAATCAAGAAATATATTTAACGAAGTTAAGACAGAAATAGTTGAAGGAGAAAATAAAGATAATAAAATTATTAATATTACCATAGAGGAGAAACCAACTGGTGAAATAAGTGCTGGTGCAGGCGTCGGAACTACTGGTGGAAGTTTTGCATTTAACATTACAGAAAGTAACTGGCTGGGTAGAGGTATCTCTCTATCGACAAATGTTGACGTTAGTGCAGAAAGTTTTGAGGGTGGTATTGATGTTGGAAATCCTAATTACGATAATACTGGAAATGCATTAAATTATTTTGTCAAGAATACTAAAAATGATAAGTCAGATTCTGGATATAAAAATAATATTTATTCAGCAGGTGTTGGAGTTGGATTTGAACAATATAAAGATATTTACTTATCACCTAAGTTAGTTTTTTCATACGACGATCTTACTGTTGAAGATACCGCTTCGGAATCAATGAAAAAACAAAAAGGAACATTTACCGATTTAAGTTTCGATTATGGTATATCATTAGATAAACGTGACAGAGTATTCGCACCTACAGCTGGCTATTCTTCTAGATTTTTTCAATCTTTCCCAATTATCACTGACTCAGCCTATATTAAAAATGAATATGGATTAAGTAGTTATAGAGCTTTATCTAAAGACATGATCGGTAGTTTTAAACTCAACATGTCAGCTATAAATGGATTGAACGACAAAGATGTAAGGTTGAGTAAAAGATTATACATGTCTAGCAATCGTTTAAGAGGGTTTAAAAATGGAGGAGTTGGCCCTAAAGACGGACTAGATTATGTCGGTGGTAATTACTCTTATACATCTAATTTTGAGTTGAGTTTGCCAAATCTACTTCCCGAAAGTACTAAAACTGACATAAGTACGTTTCTAGACTTTGGAAATTTATGGGGCGTAGACTATGATGACGATATAGCTAATTCTAGTAAAATTAGGTCTTCAATTGGATCGGCAGTCAGCTGGACTTCTCCAATTGGGCCAATGGTATTTATTTTTTCACAAAATATATCCAAGGAAAGTACAGATGCTACAGAAGCATTTAGCTTTAGACTAGGAACTACCTTTTAGGGTATAACGATGAAAGTTATGAAAAAACTATTTCTACTTATTTTTTTATCAATATTTAGTTTCTCAAATAGTTTTGCTGAGAATCCACACTTTATAGATTTTTCTAAAGTTTTAAACAATAGCAAGGCTGGAGCTGACGCTCAAAAAAAATTAAAAACAAAATTTGAATCTGAGTCTAAAAAATACAAAAAACAAGAAGATGACATCAGAAAAGAGGAAGCTAATATAATTTCAAATAAAAAAATTTTAAAAACAGATGAATATCAAAAAAAAGTTCAAGAACTGAGAAAAAAAGTTGCTGATCTTCAAAAAAATAAAAAAAAATCACTCGCTGATCTTTCTTCCTCAAGAAACAAAGCGAAACAAAGCTTACTTACAGCTGTGAATCCAATTATTAAAGAATATATGAAAGCAAATAAAATTAGATTAGTCTTAGACAGAAAAGCTATTTTAATGGGTGATTCTAATTTAGAAATTACCAGTCAAATAATAGATATCTTAAATAAAGAAGTCACTACTCTAAATCTTAAATAGCATTAATGATTAAGAATATTTTCTTTGAATGCAAAGGACCTTTCCCTGTTGACTCATTATTTAACAATATTAAAGAAAAAAAAAAAATTTTTGACATAAAAAATATAGTAGACGCAACAGAAAATGACCTAACTTTTTTAGATAGTGCTGATTACTTAGAAGCTGCAAAATCGACCAAAGCCACTTATTGCTTAACAACAGAAAAACACAAAATCTATTTATCAAAAAACTGCGAACCTATAATAGTTAAAAATGTTCTTTTTGATCTTTGTAAAATTATTAGAAAATTTTACCCAAATGCTGATATTGACATTCCTGACTCAACACTAAAACCTCCAAAAAATAACAGTTATTTAGAGGTAAAATTTGGAAATAATGTTTTAGTTGGAAAAAACTCTAAAATAGGGAAAAATACAATAATTGGAAGCAACACAATAATTGAGGCCAATGTTTCAATTGGAGACAATTGTACGATTGGATCCCAAGTAGTTATAAGGAATTCACTGATCGGAAACAATGTGGTTATACAGGACGGATGCAAAATTGGACTAAAAGGTTTTGGTTTTATTCCATTAAAAGAAAAAAATCTCAGGTTCCCACATATTGGAAAAGTAATAGTAAAAGATGACGCAGAAATTGGAGCCAACTGTACAATAGACAGAGGTTCTATCAATGATACAATAATTGGAAAAAATACTTTTTTAGACAATCAAGTACATATGGCACATAACGTTAAAATTGGAGATAATTGTATGATAGCAGGACAAGTTGGTTTCGCAGGAAGTTCATCTATTGGAAACAATGTTTCAATTGGAGGACAAGCCGGAATTTCTGGTCATCTAAAAATAGGAAATAATGTAAAAATTGGAGGTGGTAGTGGAGTTGTAAAAGACATAAAAGATGGCGCGGTCGTAATGGGTTATCCAGCCATGTCTTTAAAACTTTTTGTAAGGAATTTAAAAAAATGAGTAATTCAATAGATAGAAAAAAAATCGAAAATTTATTACCACATAGAGAACCAATGTTATTAATTGACAGGTTAATAAACATCGTACATCTTAAGTCAGCTACAGCAATCATGAACGTTAAGAAAGATAGTTTTTATGTTCAAGGACATTTTCCAGGAAAACCCGTAATGCCTGGTGTTCTAATAGTAGAAGCATTTGGACAAGCTGCTGCCGCTTTAACAGCTTACGGAATTGACCCAAAAGAATATGAGAATAAATTAGTTTTTTTAATGGGTGTCGACAAAGCCAGATTTAGAAACCCAGTTATTCCAGATTGTGAACTTCATTTAGAAATTGAAGCTATAAGATCTCACGGCAGGGTATGGAAATACAAAGGCACAGCTAAGGTAGACGGAAAAAGAATGGCTGACGCTGAATGGTCCGCAACTATAGTAGATAAAAAATGATACATAGCTCTAGCATTATTGCAAAAAATACTAAGATTGGAAAAAATGTTACAATCGGTCCGTTTTGTAATGTTGGAGATTTAGTTGAATTGGAAGATAATGTTGAATTAATCTCAAACGTACACATAGAAGGAAACACTAAGATAGGTAAGGGTACTAAAATCTTCCCTTACGCGTGTCTAGGGACTGCACCACAAGATCTTAAGTATAATAACGAATCCAATAGTTTAATAATTGGAGAAAAAAACACCATTAGAGAGCATGTAACAATTAATCCAGGAACAGAAGGTGGAGGAGGTAAAACAATTATCGGTAATAATTGTTTGTTCATGATCGCATCTCATATTGCACATGACTGTAAAGTTGGAAACAACGTTATTATAGCTAACAATGTACCACTAGGAGGTCATGTGATTATTGAGGATTCAGTAGTGATAGGTGGAAATTCAGCAGTTCAACAATTTACAAGAATTGGAAGACTGGCAATGATTGGAGGCATGACAGGGGTATTAAAAGACGTAATACCTTTTGGACTATCAATAGGGAATAGAAATCACTTGCAAGGCTTAAATTTAATAGGCCTAAGAAGAAAAAATTACGAAAATAAAAAAATAATAGGTTTAGACAAAGCCTACAAAGCAATATTTTCATCAAAAAATCTACACGAAAACTTAAGTAAAATTAACGGTGAATTTAAAGACAATGAACTTGTCAATGAAGTTGTAAATTTTATTGCAAAAGATAAGAAAAGACCAATTTGCCTACCAATTAGCAAAGAGTAATATGATCGGGTTAATATTTGGAGATAGTGATTTACCAAAAAATATCCTTAAAAAAATAAAAAAAATAAAAAAAAAATATTTAATTATAGATCTGACAAAAAGTAAATTTTTTAAGGTAGATAAAAATTCTCATTCTGTATCAATCGGACAAATTGGTAAAATTATAAAGATTCTTAAAAAACACAAGTGCAGAAAAATAATCTTTGCTGGGAAAGTTAAAAAACCAAATTTTTCAAAACTAAAACTAGATTTCAAGGGAATCTATTATATGCCAAAAATTATCAGATCGTCTAAAATCGGAGATGCAGCTATCTTAAAAGAGGTAATTAATATTTTTAAAAAAGAAAAAATTAAAACTTTAAATTCATTATTTTTTACTCCTGAGTTTAGCTTGAAGAAAGGCACACACACAAAAATAAAACCCAATAAATTTGATAAAAAAGATATAGGAAAAGCTATTTCAATTTTAAATAAATTAAATAGCTATAGTTTTAGTCAAGGTACTGTTGTTAGAAATTTAAAAGTGCTGGCGGTAGAAGGAAACAGTGGTACTCAAAAAATGTTAAATAATATTAAAAATAATAATAAATTTTTAAGTGGTGTTTTAGTTAAGTTTCCTAAAAAGAAACAAGACTTGAGGATTGACCTTCCAACAATTGGATTAAAAACGTTATTTCAATGTAAAAAAGCTGGGTTGAAAGGAATAGTACTTAAACATAAACAAAATGTTTGTTTGGAAAAAAAAATATTAATTAAATCAGCAAATAAAAATAAAATGTTTATTACAATAAAATGAAAAAAATATTTATATTAACCGGAGAACCATCCGGCGATAAACTAGCATCTAAAGTTATTACTCAGTTAAAAAAAATAAACTCTGATATTATATATTTATCTGTCGGTGGAGATAATCTTAAATCACTAGGCATTAAGTCTATTTATAATTTACAAGAAATTACCTATTTAGGCTTTACAAAAGTTTTTCTAAACATATTTAAAATTAATAATAAAATCAATGAAACGGTAAAAGCAATTTTAGATTTTAATCCTGACATACTTTTTACTGTTGATAGTCCTGATTTTACTTTAAGAGTGGCACAAAGAGTAAAAAATAAAAATTCTCATATCAAAACAATACATTATGTTGCTCCACAAGTGTGGGTTTGGAGAGAAGGTAGAGTAAAAAAAATAAAAAAATTTATAGACCATATTTTATTACTATTTAACTTTGAAAAAATATATTTTGAAAAAGAAAAAATAAGTTGTGAATTTGTAGGCCATCCTTTACTAGAAAACAAAAGAGACAATAAAATTGACATCAATCAAGTTGTTGGTAAAAATAAAGCTATTGTTTCTATTTTTGCTGGAAGTCGAATTTCAGAAATTAATGTTCTTATGCCAATTTTACTTAATTTCATCAAGCTCATGGCCATTAATTATAATGACTTTACATATGTCTTTCATTCAAACAAAGAACATAACAGCTTAATTCATTTGTATATAAAAAATGCTGCTTTAGCTAACTGCGAAGTAATTAGTGACAGTATAATAAAAGATCACCTGCTAAAAAAATCTATATTTGCTATTGTCAAATCAGGTACTGTTTCACTAGAAGTTTGTAACGCAAAAATACCTTCAATTATCCTCTACAAAATGAATTTTATTAATTTTTTAATAATAAAAACCTTAGTTAAAACTAAATTTGCAAATATTATAAATATTTCAGCTAGAGAAGAAATAATACCAGAACTTTTACAGTCAAAATGCAATTCAAAAAATATTTATAATGTCGTAAGCGAATATTTAGAATCACCTCTAAAAATGAAGGAACAGATAAATAAAACTCAATTAGTGCTAAGTAAGTTTAGAACTAATAAGCCATCATCTGAATTAGCTAGCCAGGCGTTAAATAAATACCTTTAATTGGGCCTAAAATTGCTCACATTACTATAATTAATACAGTGTATTATATCTGACAAAGAAATATACTAAAAATTACATGGGTTTATTTATTGCATTCATTATCGGAACTTTAGTTTATAGCGGTATAATCGAAAATACAAAAAATAGCACCAAGAACGACCAAGTAGAAGTAATTATTGAAGCTAACGCGAACAAAGTTGTCAAACAAAAAGCGTCTATACTAGACAACAAACCTAAACTAAAAGAACCTGTAATAACTAAAGAGAAAGTCAAAACTGAATTAAAAGAACCAGTAACAACTAAAGAGAAAGTCAAAACCGAACTAAAAGAACCTGTAATAACTAAAGAGGAAGTTAAAACCGAACTAAAAGAACCTGTAATAACTAAAGAGGAAGTCAAAACCGAACTAAAAGAACCTGTAATAACTAAAGAGGAAGTCAAAACCGAACTAAAAGAATCTG
>MDTF01018040.1_pt1 | contig 12124 bp, 9 predicted proteins | sample 811191 | NCBI WGS metagenome assembly MDTF01 (sample SAMN05326649, study PRJNA326480) | marine metagenome | isolation source: seawater | place: Southern Ocean | collected 2011
CATGTCGATAGCTGCTTCCATTACATCGGGAACTTCAGCAGAAAGTATTATAGAGTGGTTGCAAACAAACAAAAACAAAAACAAAAACAAAAACAAAAATATCAATATGAGAAAACTTGGCGACTTGTTTCCTCGACAAGTCGGGGGTAAAACAAAGGTCTTTGTAAATGGTAGATGGATAGGTATAGTTGATAATCCAAAGGAAGCCGTTGACATCCTCAAAAAATATCGCCGAAGCAATCTAATACCGCTCCACACAAGTATCGGTTGGTTTGTTGCGGAAAACGCAATAGAAATATTCACGGATTCTGGGCGGCTATGTCGCCCCATATTTTATATCGACAATAATAAGGCAAGTTATGACAGGGACAGCGTGAGCGAATATATTGAGAAGAATGGCTTCACTTGGAAACAGTTGGTCGGCGGTTTTGCTAAGAAAAAAAGGGAGCGGGCGAATAATATCGAGTGCCTTGCGGTTGAAGAGTTATATGGTACCGATAATGTTGATGATTTGAAAGAGACCCAGTCTGTTATCGAATATCTTGACACGTCCGAATCCGAGACCTCGCTTATATCGATGCGTCATGACACGATTAATGAGAAGCGATATACTCATATAGAAATTCACGCAGCCCTTGCGCTTGGCGTCATGGGGAATCAGGTGGTGTTTCCGGAGAATAACCCGCTTTCTCGTAATTTGTTTGCGTGTGGACAAATGAAGCAAGCCGTATCGCTTTACCATTCAAACTTTCAGACGCGCATTGATAAAATGGGCGTTGTCTTGAATAACGGACAGGTTCCCCTGGTGAAAAGTCGGTTTTTGAAGAAAATTAACAACGAGGAACACCCATACGGAGAGAATGTCGTTGTAGCAATTATGTGCTATTCCGGATATAATGTTGAGGATTCAATCTTGTTCAACGAGGGTTCCGTCAAGCGAGGATTGTTCCGAACTACTTACTACAATTCATATGAGGACCGCGAGGACAGTTCGAAAGTGGGCGAGACGCAAGTTGACTCCAAATTCGCGAACATTGAGACTGAAAGTGTCATTGGACTAAAAACCGGGTTTGATTACGGCGAACTAGATGCGAATGGTCTGATTCGCGAGAACACAATGGTGGACGAAAACACAATTCTCATTGGAAAGATGCAAACCAACATATCAGAACCCGACGTCTCGACGGATGCGTCGGTCTCTCCCAAAAAGGGACAGCGCGGTTTTGTAGATAAGACCTTCCTTAGCGATGGAGAAGAGGGGTTCCGCACCGCAAAAATACGCGTCAGAGACGAACGCATACCAAATATTGGGGACAAGTTTTGCTCGCGATGTGGACAGAAGGGAACCGTCGGGCTGGTTATTCCCGAGGAGAGCATGCCTTTTGCGGAGGATGGCACGCGCCCCGACATCATCATCAATCCACACGCGCTCCCATCGCGCATGACCATTGGTCAGTTGGTTGAGACGCAGATGGGCAAGGCCTGCTCCATCCTAGGCGGATACGGTGATTGCACGGCGTTTATGAACAAGGGTCCCAAGCACGAGTTCTACGGAAAGATACTGACAGATTCCGGATATCATTCGAGCGGATGTCAAGTGATGTATAATGGAGAGAGCGGAGAACAGGTTGAAGCAAACATTTTTGTGGGTCCCACATACTACATGCGGTTGAAGCATATGGTAAAAGACAAAATAAATTACCGCGCACGAGGACCGAGAACCGCGCTTACGAGGCAAACCGTGCAGGGACGAGCCAACGATGGTGGTCTGCGCGTTGGCGAAATGGAGCGCGATTGTATCATATCGCACGGTGCGACCAGGTTCTTACAGGAGTCTATGCTCGAAAGAGGCGACGATTATTGTATGGCCGTGTGCGATTTGACCGGAATGGTGGCGATATATAACGAGAATAAAAACCTGATGCTGAGTCCCTTTGCCGATGGACCAATCAAGTTCTCCGGAACATTAGACGAAGGTATGAGCGTTCACAACATCACCAAACACGGAAGATCGTTCAGCGTCGTCCGCGTCCCTTATGCGTTCAAATTAATGCTTCAAGAACTTCAAACGATGAACGTGCAAATGCGCATAGTAACGGAGAATAATATTGACCAAATAACATCCATGTCGTTCTCTAACAATGTTGTGAAACTCCTTGGAAACGGAGCAACTCCTCAGACTGTGGTGGAGGCTTCTAGAGAGAAACTGAAAGAGGAAGAAAAGTATGATGGGGTCAAAATTAATCCTACCACGATTGGTTGGAGACAAAATGGCGATTACCAAGACGAAATCGTATGGAACTCGCTCATTCTAGAAAATGAGGAACAAACCGGATTTGGAAGCGACACTTGGTTCAACACCGAGCACGATGGACTCGACCCTCAGAAGCCGCCGTCCGGATGGAACGCAGACGAAGCAGTCTACAACGACGGCACACCTATTCCGCCGTCTCTCATCAGCGAAATTCTCCGCAAAAATCCCGTCCCAGGCAATTGGAAAGTGGCAATTGACTTTTTGAAACAGACACCGCCTTCCTCTCTCAAAGCCGAACTCACATACGGCATTCCGCAGCCGCCACCACCGTCGACCCAGACCACACCCTTAACACCGCTTTACAATCAGGGATCGCCATCTTACGATCCAACCGCAACACAATATATTCCGGAGTCACCGCTTTACGACCCCGATACATCACCATATAATCCTGACATTTCTGTTGTTACGGATAGCGCGAGCTCCAGCCCCAGCGAATCATCTCCGCCAACAAGCCCCAGCGAATCATCTACATCTACACCAACAAGCCCCAGCGAATCATCTCCGCCAACAAGCCCCAGCGAATCATCTCCGCCAACAAGCTCCAGCGAATCATCTCCGCCAACAAGCTCCCCTGACTCATCTAGCCAAGAAGATGAAGCACAAACGCTTTCCACAAAAATGAAGGAAGCAGAGAAAGCAAACGCATCCCTTCTGACAACGATTGCTAGCGACGAACTATCGTCTGATACTGATGACGTAACAACTTCGGAAAAAAAGAATATAAAATTGAATTAAATAATCGGTCATTATAATAGATAAAGTATGGCTCAAATGAACGAAATAGAAGTAGCTCAATTGTTTAAGTCGAGGGAAACTATTCTCGAACTACTTAAAAAACAAGGGTATGATGTATCCAACTATGAAAAGCAAAGTATGACGCAGGTATCAGCAATGAAGAAGAATGACCAGATGGATATGCTTGTTGAAACTGGTGATAAAAAGAAAGTATATGTCAAATATCATTTAGCAAAAACCTTAAAAGAAACCAACATCTTAGAATATATAGACGATCTAATGTATCAGGATGTGGATGATGCGGAATTAAACGCGGACGTTGACGCACCGGCACACTTAAAGAAATCTGATGATATCATCATCATTACGAAAGATGAACCAAACGAATCGTTAATCAAAGCGTTGAAAAATATTTGGAAACAAGACAATGTCTTCATAACAGTTCACGCGATAAAGCGACTTCAGTTTAATATTCTGAAACACGAATTGGTATCTTCACACCGCGTCATGAACAACGATGAAGTGAATACGTTCAAGCAAAAGTTCAAGATTACCAATGACAGCATGTTACCTGACATCAATCGTTTCAGTCCGGTTGCGTTGGCCATTAGTATACGTCCGGGACAAATATGCGAGATTATGCGACCAAGCAACACTGCGATAGAAGCACCATTTTATCGTGTTTGCTCGCCTTAGTGTAAGTAAGTATATAATTAAATATATGTAATAATTATATACATATGAGTTTTGACAAAACTATTGAAGAGTTAACCGAGAGATTCAATATAATAAAACAAGAGAATGGTGTGGATAAACTACAGAAACTGCAAGAAATCAATAGTGAACTTCTTTTTTTCAAGGAGGAGATTCATGCACAAATGGAAATAAGCTATCAACAAGCGCTCACTATGAACGGTAACATAGACGAAATAACTGGCCAAACAAATGCATTACAAACAAAAGTAACTGGATTGAAAAACAAGGATGCCGGTTCGATTCAAATGTATGATGATGTTCACAAACTTTACAATCAGCAACTCATCGGAAACTGGGCATTTATCTTTGTTTTATCTTATGCTGGGTACATATTTTCAAAGCAACAAATGTATGATAATCAGTTGACCAGACAAATTGATACGTCGGTAGGGCGAATTTTTGTTAGGTAAAGACATACACACAAAATAAACAAAAATAATGGGTTCTAATATATAAATGACAGAAGCAGCACTTCTAGAACTCAAAACCGTTGGTACGGAAGTGAAGCTTCGCATTAAAGAACACGAAGATATGCTACAAAATTATTCGGCCAGCATACGCATGAACGAAATGGTGAAGGCAAATGAATACTATGAAAAGATTTTGGAAATCAATAAACATATTGATACTTTACTTGAGAAAATTCGGACACTCGAACTAAAGATTAAAAATAATCACGGGAATATTGACACGGCACTTTTTCACACGGCAGTTTTTCACACGGATGATTTATCCGATGTAACTAAAAAAATAAAGAAAGACGAGGAAAAAATCCACAAACTTAAAAGCAATTTAAGAAACATCAAAGGTGTCAATGCGAGTGCCGCAATCGAAACCCGGTCTGAACGAACCAAGTATATTTTTATGTGGATTTTGATGGCGATTGTGGTAACACTGACAATACGAGCATTTATGTATGAACCATCCACGATAGACACTATTTTCCTGGTAGCCGCATTATTTTTAGGAGTTTTCCATTTTTTCAATAAGCAAGTTTAGGGCAAACATTCATTCGATATCTCCGCCCGTTATGATTTCGTCCTTTGTCGGATATGATACGCTTTCTACAGACAACGTATGATATTTACGAATACCCGATATCTCTCCGCTAGCATTCTTGGTTTCGTGATACTCGTCCGTTTTACACAGTAGGTCGCACTGCACTTTTGGAGATGTTCTCGCACCGAACTTGTTGATGAAATTAATGAGAATACCCCATGAGCGGTCTTCGCGATTTTCGAGATAATTACGCAGTTGCCATAGTTGCTCGTCTTTCGTTGCCGTGGTCGTACATTTCATCTCCAAGATACACTCGTATTCAGGTATTTCGATATCGGTTCGCAAGAACTGATTGTTACAGATGGTGACAGGTTTCCCTTCCGAGTCCACGAAACGATAGTTGAACACGAGTTCCCGCGTTGTTTTAATGCCAAGTTTATTGAGCTCATGAATGAGAAGATCCTGATAAATCGTCTCCTTCATGAACGGTCCACACCGAACCAGAATATCGAAGCAAATATCACATACTTTTTTCGCAAAGTTCGCTGAACTATTCATATCTAATTCTATACAGACGCATATGTGTAACGATTTCAATTTTATCTTAAAACATACCCCAAAACAACGATTATCAAGTTTAGTGTTATGTTAATTCATATCACTAGAAAGGAACTCATTGAAGGCAAACCGTTCCGTTGTTCAGTTGGTGTTCGATAAAATATTTATAATGACACTTGATATATAATATGGCTGGAAGTGCGCTAGATAATATTAAGGAACTCCGCGGTGTCGAGGAGAATATATACGGCGAACTTAACAGAAATTCAGGGAAAATAGAAGACCGTGAACAGAGACTAAAACAGTTGAAAACACTTTCAACCGCGCGCAATTCTTTATTTGACGATCTCGTTGAAAAATCAGACACATTGAGTGATTTGAAATCTAATAGGAACGAGTTAAAAACATTGGTCGATGGCAAGAAGCGAATGGTCGAAATCAACACCTATTATGGAAAGCAATACAACGCGCATACAAATGTAGTTTTGCTATTATTGTATACATTTATCGCAATATTAGTCCTAGTATTTTTGCGAAACCGGGGTTTCTTGAACACATTTATGACAAATATCTTGGTGTTTATCGTGATGGTCATTGGTGCCCTAATCGTGTATTACCGCATTTCCGACCTGTCAAATCGTGACGACATGGACTACGACAAATATAATTGGCCAGGGATTTCGAATGATGGCAAGAGTCTAAGCGACTATGTTCCTCCCCCATCTCCAGTAGGCGGCGAATCTAATGATGGTGATGATAGTTGTGTTGGAGAGAAATGTTGCGGCTATAATACGATATATAGTAAAACATTCGATAAATGCATATATTTAGTGAATAAATCAGATGGTGCAAGCAATGCGGCCGATGCGACCGATGTGGCCGATGTGGCCGATGCGGCCGATGTGGCCGACGCCGCTCCGTTAGAGGAATCATTCACACTTCTCTCTAGTAAGGCGTGTGCCAATGTGAAACCATTTAGTGAGTCCATAAGTTTCGAGACTATCTGAAACGAAACGAAGAAGAAGTGAATACATAAAAATATACCTATATTTATAATGGCGACAGTGAGTGAGCTCCAGGCAAAAATTCTTGAAGAACAGAATCAAACTCAATTAGACACCGCACTTACCAGAATGGTGGGCGCGAATTCGAACCAAATTGGGCGCCTTGCGAATGAAGCAAACCAGATTATCGCTGAAAACGCCAAAATAATACGACAAACAGATGCGGTAAGTGAACCGGTTCCGAACGACACAAGAGAGATAGACAAGTTGATTGAGGATGGACAGAAAATAATCGATGACATTGAATACAATAACGAGAATTACAAAGCTACCAAAATATACCTCGCTAAGATGGGAAATTTAGAAGCGAAAAATAAACTAGAAAAAAACTCGCTTACCCAGTCAATTGATGGGATTTTGTCTACGGTTTACACGAATAATCGGCGCGTCGAATATCAATCTCCGGAGTTGGAGTGGGTTGTGAAAGTCCGCTTTTTTCTTGTAATTATATACTACATTTTATTCGTAGTGTTTCTAATACGCATTGGATTTGTCGCACAATCATTATACAAGGATTATCGTGTGATTGCGATGGTTCTGCTATGTGGAGCACTACCATTCGCGATCACACCATTGGTTCTATTATGTTATTCGTTATGGCATAAAATTTCCTCCTTCTACGATAATAGCGTTCCACGGAATGTTTATGTGAATATTTAAAGATGTATCTTCCAAGCAAGTATTATTTGAATAAAAATAATATACAAATACTACTTGTAAAACAAACACCACTTGTAAAACAAACACCACTTGTAAAACAAACACCACTTATAATCTACCTTATCAACACTCGTCAATAATATTTTCTTCATCGTCTTCATCGTAGACGATGGCGATGTTCGACCACCCGCCGCTTCGACATTTTCCGAACCGCGCATCGATAAACTCGTATATCTCCTTCACCTTGGGCATAGCGCGCCCATAATTCGTGGTATACCACTGCTTGAACTCTTCTGAAACCTCGCTCTTTTTCACCTTGCTGCCTGGCTTCTTTCGGATCTTGTCCTTGACAAACTCGGCAAGATAATCCTGCCCCTCTCGGTAGAGGTCGCTGCTTGCCATGACCAACTTACAGTCGTTCACATTGCCCTGCGACTCAAACGACTTGTTCACTAACATCGACATGAGGATGGGTGCCCATTCGTCGAAGCGTGCGTCGATGTTCTTGTCAATCGGATACTGATGTGGATAAACGTCCTTCGGAAACTTCTCCTCATCTTCGTAAGGCTTCTCCAGAAACTTCGACATGAAATCGCATACACGAATACGCCTCCACGTGCCATCATCATTGCTCTTGATGTCGAAGAGAGTGTTGGTACAGACGACCAACTTGAACTGTGGGATGAACGTCACCGTATCCTTGAAGAGGGCCCTGCCCTGAATCGGGTCTCCACCAGTGATTTCCTTCATGATTCCCTCGTTGATTTTGTCGCCCTTCGATGGCTCTTGCATCACCGCATACCGCGTGCCCATCAGTTGGACAATCTCGGAGGACGTGCTGCCAATACTGGTGCGACTCTGAGTGATGAGCGTAATCGGCACGGTACCCTTGTAGTCACCCAGACCTTTCGACATGAGGTCGACCAACTTCGACTTTCCGTTTCTACCCGAACCTGTGTAGATATTGAATGTCTGATTCTCGTTTGTGCCTACAAGAACCGACGCCAGGTGCTCCCACATGTATTTCCGCAGTTCTGGGTTCGGGAAGAGTTCGTCGATAAACTGGTTGATCTCCTGCATTTTACCAGCGTGCTTTGCGTGGTCTAACGGGACATAGTCGATGTTGGTGCACTTCGAAATGAAGTCGTCCGGCTGACCTCTGCGGTATGACTTGTTCTTGAAATCGACAACGTAGTTACTAAAGCAAAGGAGGTAAGGGTTCTGGTCGAGTTTTGTGATGAAGTCTTTATCGAAGAAGAGTTCCCTGGCCTCTCTCATGATGTTGTTCTTCCATTGGGTCTTTTTGAGATAGCCGCATATCTCAATCATGCCATTTACTCGTTTCTTGAGCTTCTCGTGGTCTGGTTCCGATGGTTCGAGCGTGTCGAGTTTCCGCATTGCTTGTTGGATACGATCCACGTATTCCTTGTGCATCTCTTGCGAAATATGGAGACGCAGTGTGTTGCCCGAATCGATCTCGAACCAACGGTGGTTCTCGTACTCATACCAACAATTGTTCTTGATGCTCACACAGACAAACCTATCTTTGTAAAGGTTGAATAGCACACTTGCCAAATCGAATTCCGTGCCCTGATTGACATCGAGAGTTTGCTGTACGAAGAAGTCGATAGTCTGCACATTTATCTCTTCATATTTCCCTGGTTCCGCGTTAAGCTTGCACCAATACATGATGGAGCGATGGGTCAGTCCGTCAGGATTGTCAAAGTCGAACGTGAGCCACTCTTGGAAGAGGACGGAGACGTTGCTCCAATCGAACTTGCCGTCATTCCCGCGCAGCGTGTCGCGGCAATTGTCTTGCGCGCTGAACTTTAGCCATGTGAGAAACATCTTCTTGTGCGTGCTGGCAAGCGCCCACCCAACGCGCATCCAGTTGCTGTAGCTACCCGGCCCATAATACGACACAGGAAGTGCCATCGTATACTGGTGCGTCTCCTTCAACTTGTAGTCGACCGGGCTGATGCCGTCAAACCAATCATCCAGCAACGCATCTAACGTTTCCATGCTGTCTATTTTATCGAACGAGGGTCTTGCGCCTACGTGTTTCTTCTTCGTGCTGGCGGACAACTTCTTCCGTCCAATATTGTTCTTCGCCTCCTCGACCAGCGTCAACGCATCAGGATGAATGTCGTATTCAGGGTGCGAAGTGTACCGTGCGCTCAATCGGTGAATATTTTTCTTGGTATCAAACTTTTTCACCTTGTTATCAGATGGCTTCCAGTTATGATTCTTGCGCGTGAGCACGTAGTGATACTTGATGCGATACGATTGATGGTCGGGTTTGCGCGAGCCATAAATCTGCCAGTTCACACACCCCTTGGTGACACCCTCGTCGAGAACATCTTCCCACGTATTTGTAATAGGAAGGTCGTCCCAAATATCGCTGATGTCTTCGAGAACCTTGTTCCTAAGCACAATCTGCGCTGCTTTGTGCATCGAAACCGCCATGATAATGTGAATACCATCCTTCGTTTTTTCGTCGAGTTGATTCACGTCGCTCTTCTCCATCACAAACACATCAACCTTGGAACCATCTGGAATGTTAAGTATCTCACTGCACTTGTCGGCGTAGAGAACAACAACATCAAGGACGTGGTCGTCCGTATGCTGTTTGGACGTGACGCTCTTGTCATATCGCAGGTCAATGTCAATCAACACAGGACCTTTCTCGATGAGTTGCTTTTCTGTGAGATACTCCTTATGTCCGTCGACAAATACATGCTGATAATAAGCGTCCATAAAACTGGACTCCTCGCAATCCGGTATATTAAACGTTCCGCCATATATAGTTGAATTCTTGCCTCCACCAATCCGCGTATGAGTATGTGGGGCTCCTTTGCCGGCGCTTCTTGATTTGAGATAATTTTCAAAATGTCCGGGTTGAGTTGCCATTCTTGGTATACTACTCACACATATTTTTATATTCAATTTTATATTCATCACCAAAATATCGAAATTCTCTTTCGCCCCCAAATAAACTTCTTAATAACCGACATAAAAACATCGCGTCAATAAATATATATATACAGAATTTTATGGCGGCAATTCAAGATAACAAGAGCCAGTTTGTGTCAAAAGACACAATCAAACGTTTAGTGAAAGACGTGAAGGACATTATGAAAAATCCGTTACACGACAGCGGTATATATTATGTGCACAGCGATACCGATATGATGTTTGGAAAGGCGCTGATAATCGGTCCCCCAAATACACCCTACGAGGGGGGATACTACTTGTTCAAGTTCGAATTCCCTTGCGATTATCCGCACAATCCGCCCAAGGTGACGTATTTTACGAATGATGGTGCGACGCGGTTCAACCCGAATCTCTACAAGTCGGGGAAAGTTTGCGTGTCCATTTTGAACACGTGGAGAGGTCCGCAATGGACTGGGTGTCAGACAATCTCTAGCACGCTTTTGTGTTTGTGTTCGGCGGTGCTTAACGACCAACCGCTGCTCAATGAACCGGGTGTGCGGAGTGATAATCCGGACTACCAAAATTACATGGATATTATCACTTACAAAAATTATGAGGTGGCAATATGCGGCATGCTTGTTCGGGACAATATTATGAATGAATTTCCTGAATTGCACGATATTATGGCAAAGCATTTCTGCGAAAATTATGCCGCCATTCTTGGTAGGATTACGCGGGACATGGCAAAAGAACCGAAAGCAGAGAGAATAGTCACTACAAAAATATATGGAATGAAAACGAAGATACGTTACACAATAACTAAAACAAAGATTGAGGAAATATACGAATCTCTTACAAAATTGAATTAAGAATTCATCTTATATCATTATATAAGGACCATGCATTTCTGTAGTCAGTGCCAAAATATGTATTATCTAAAGATTCAGACCGATGACGATGAAGAGACGAATAAAAAGTTGGTATATTATTGTCGTAACTGCGGCAATGAGAATAAAGAACTTGCTGGGGATAACATTTGTGTTTCTAAAACAACGGTAAATCACGCCGAACAAACGGTCGCATCTGGTGTTAACGAATATACCAAATATGACCCGACACTTCCGCGCACAAATATGATCAAATGCCCCAATTCCAAATGCACGAGCAATGACGAAGGCGGAATGCGCGACGTCCTTTACAATCGCTACGATGATACAAACATGAAATACGTTTATATGTGCGCGGTGTGTGACACTACATGGAAAACGTCGCAACACGAAACCACGAAAAAATAACAAGAAAATTGAATGTGTTTAAAAGTTTCTCTTTAGAGTATATCAGTATGAGTTTAGGCGGTTCAAAAGAACTGTTATTTCACTCTAGGTCAAAAACAGACGATGGGCGTTATCTCTCAACAATGCAAGTTTCACCAAAACCATTGGTCTATAAAGGCATTTCATTTGCAACCATGGAACACGCTTATCACTGGGAAAAGTTCGATCCAAAATATGCCAGTCATCCGATACCATCGCGTCTTTTGGAGTTCAGAAAACGGCTCCAAATAGAAGGCGATATAGTTGACCCAAAAGAGGCGAAAAAATACGGCGGGAAAACGACTTTTAAAAAACTCAATGTTACTCTAGACACGGCGAGATTCAATCCAGAGCGTGTGGCAATAATGACTGAAATCGCATTAGCTAGAAATCGTGTTGATTCTAAGTTTGCCGAGATCTTATTGAAAGCAAAGACAGATGGTGTTATACTCAAACATCATGAAAGAGGAAAAAAAGACTTGGTATTTTGGGGCGGAACTCAAAATAACTTAGGGAAAATATATATGAAAATTGGAGACATGATGAGTAAAGAAGACGCCGAGGGTGGTGAAGAAACCAAGGGTGGTGAAGAAACCGAAGGGGTTGAAGAAGTTGAAGAAACCAAGGGTGGTGAAGAGTCGGAAAATGACGAATATGATGATTTGTATGACGACGATTCAGAAGATGATGTAATCGTCGATGTAGAATCTGTGGAGGAAGATGACGACATCGGTGAAGAGAAAGGCGAGCCAGAGGAAATCGAAGAGCAAGACAGCGAAGAGCAAGAC
>MDTF01010239.1_pt1 | contig 12121 bp, 11 predicted proteins | sample 811191 | NCBI WGS metagenome assembly MDTF01 (sample SAMN05326649, study PRJNA326480) | marine metagenome | isolation source: seawater | place: Southern Ocean | collected 2011
ATTAATTTTTTCTTCACCAAAACATACAAGATCAAAATCATTAAGTATTTTTTTATTTATTGATAGTGCTTTGAGAAGATTCTCAAAATTTTTATATTTTAATCTACTGCCAACATATAGTAAAATATTTTTTTTTTTGTAATTAATTATTTCTTTATTTTCAAGGGGATTGATACCTTGATAAATAACAGAAGTTTTATTTAGATCAAAATTATAAAACTTTTTTAAATCATCTCTTGTCTTGTAAGATGAGCAAATAACGTGGTCTGTTAAATCAAGGGATTGTTGTTTTGGTCTCCAACCTTTATTTTTATTATAAAGTTCCGGATATATTTCGTGGGTTAAATCCCATACGTTCAAAACTTTTTTGGCATTAATAAATCTATATCTATGGTTATTAAAATATGTTTTGTGGATAATATTTGGTTTCCAGTATTTTAAATAAATAGAACTAGTTATATAATTTAAGTTGGTAGTTACCTTTGTACCAAATTGTGGAATTTCATTTATTTTTAATATATTATAAAAATTGTGATTAATTTCACTAGAGTGACTTTTTATAGATATTGGCGCAATAATTTTACAATTAACATGATTGTTTATTTTTTTACAAAGCTCCAAGAAATAACGTGAGACACCACCATACTTCTGCATCATGAAAATTGAGTAATCAAAGGCCACTTTCATATTTTAAATCCACCCATCCAACCAGGAAGCATTTTTATGAAATACCATTTCCACTTTGCAGTATATTTATTTAAGGAATTAAAACCAATAAACAATGGGTGTAAATTCTGTTTTCTTTTTGAGAAAGCAATTGCTGCACTACTAACATTTGATTTAACAAAAGTTAGTCCAGCACAGTAAGAAAGAAGAAAGGCTTCAATTACAATTTCCTTGCCTAGTTTATATCTATGATTTGGTCTTGGGTAGTGCAAAAAAGCATCATTTTTAGATGACCTAAAAAAATCTAAAAAAATCAATTTTTCTTTATAGTGTTCTTTAAAATAATCTAAACAATTTCTTTCTTCTGTAACAATAAATATTTTGTTATAGTTAAATTTCTTAATTAAATTATCTATATTTTTTTTCATCAATTTTTTTGTAATCGGAAAAGCATGCTCCCTTGCAACTTTGTAGGAGGTGCCACTAAAATGAACACCTAAAATTTTATCATTCTTTTTAAAATATTTTTTTTTATAAAATTTAATTTCATTCTTAATATTAGATTTAATAAAGATATATTTTTTAATGATAGATGAAAATTTCTTTTTCTCTGACATGTCATAGGATGTTAACATGCCCTGCGCAAAAAAATTGTCAGTAAAAATTATATTTTTACTCTTATAAACTTCCTTCAATGTATATTTATTAATATTTTTGAAATAATAATTCCATGAATTTAAATTTCCATAAAGTGGTTTTTTTTCGTTATATATATTTGGAAAATTTTCCATATCAATCACAGGAACAAATTTAAATTTTTCAGCAATTTTTAGATGATTCAATATAAAAGTCACATTTGAAAATAAACCAGCATCAGGTGATCCCCTTATAACATAAAATATTTTGTCTTTATTTTTAGCTCCAAATGATTTTAGAGCTATATTATTAAGAACTGGAATTTTTAGTCTTTTTTTTTTTTTAAGATATAATTTAGGCCCTGTATTAGTTAAAATTGGTTTTAATAGCTGTCTTAATAATTTCTTTAACATTTTATTCAAATGATATAACAAATGAAACCTATCTTGTAAAATAATACTCTATGAAAAATAATAATAAAGTCTCTTTGGTTTTAACAACTATAAATAAGGTTAGTAAAAATATTATCAATATTGAAAATGGATGTAAAAAAAACAACTGGGAACTTCAGATTGTAGGAGATAAAAAAACACCTAAAGGATTTAAGTTAAGCTACGGAAAATTTTATAGTTTATCCGATCAATCTAAATTAGATTTAAATTACTCGAAGAAATCATTAATTAATAGTTATGCTAGAAAAAATATAGCTTACTTGATGTCTATAAAAAATGGTGCAAATATTATTGTAGAAACTGATGATGATAATTATCCGATAAAAAATTTTTTTCAAGAAAGAATTTTAATTAATAAATTTCGTCAAGTACAAAATAAAGGATGGGTAAATATTTATGATATTTTCAAAAGAGACAAGTCATTAATATGGCCTCGTGGTTTACCTTTAACCGAAATTGTTAAAAAAAAAAATTTTAAATTTAAAACAAAAATAAATAAATGTTACATACAGCAAGGATTATGCAATTTAAATCCCGATGTAGATGCAATTTACAGATTAATTAATAATAAAATTAATATTAAGTTTAAAGATAACTTAAAGATTGGAATCTCAAAAAACTCAATTACAGCATTTAACAGCCAAAATACAACATGGTTCAAAGAAGCATTCTCCTTACTTTATTTACCATCTACTTGCACTATGAGGGCCACAGATATTTGGAGAGGTATCATAGCTCAAATAATTTTATACAATGATAAAAAAGATATAATGTTTCACTCACCAACAGTTTATCAAAAAAGAAATCCCCATATTCTCATGAAAGATTTCAAAGATGAAATACCAGTTTACCTCGATGTTGAGTCAATTTATGGCTCCTTAAAAAAGATAAAATTAAAAAAAGGATCTAATAATTACTTGTCAAATCTAGTAAAATGCTACTATCATTTATGCAAACAGGGTTTTTTTGAAAAAAAAGAAATGTCTCTAGTTAGTGCTTGGAAAAAAGATATTCAAAAATTAACTAAATCCACCTAATTTTGGTGGCAACATTTTTTTTATATACCACAACCACTTTGCAATATATTCGTTAGATGAATTAAATCCGTTATGTAGTGGAATTAAAATTTGATTTTTTTTTCTTATAAGTCTGACATACGAACTTACATTTGTTTCTACAAATAAGAAGGTATGACATTTCGATAAAATTAGACTTTCAATAAGAATTTCTTCTCCCAACTTAAAACGATGGTTAGGTCTACTGTATTTTTTAAAGGCGTCATCTTTTATCGACCTAAACGAGTCATAAAAAATTATTTTATTTTTATATTTTTTGATCATTAAATCAAACATTTCCTTATCTTCTGTAGCAAAAAAAATTTTATCAAACTTATTTATTTTAAGTAAATTGTCGATTTTTTTAACTAATTGTTTATATGTAGGTGGAAAAGGGTGATTTGCAGAATCTTTATAACTTGTACCCCTATAATGAATACCTAAGGTTTTATACTTATTGATAGATGTTTTTGCTAAAAATTTTTTTATTTTTATTTTAATATATTTTTTAATGACTATATTTTTAGAAAACTTTAGTAAATTTTTATTTTCATATATTTTGTGACTAAAAACATCATAAAACTTATTCGTTGATATGATTACATTTTTACTTTTATAAACTTCATGTAATGTGTATTTTGAAACAGGCTCAAAATAGTATAACCATGAATTTTTAGTACCATGAATTAATTTCTTTTCATTATATATTGTCGGGTAATTTTCCATGTCAATTATAGGGATAAAATTGTGTTTATCTGCAATCAATAAATGATTGACAACATATATTAAGTTGGAAAATAATCCAGCACCAGGAGATCTCTTTATAACATAGAAAATTTTATTAGGGTTTAGACTACCATATGAAGAAAAGTCATAATGTGCATCTTCTTTCAAATTAATTTTGGGTTTAATTAATGGTTCCGAAGCTTGGTCAAAAAAAATTTTTTTAATAGAAATAAAATTGTCCGTATTAATTTTAAGTGAATTGAACATTTACAATATCTTTAAAACTTCATTCAAATATTTTTTACCATTTATATCTAGACTGAATCTATGTAAACTTTTGTAGCCTAATTGTATTTTATTTTTGTATCTATTTCTATTTTTAGCATATTTCAAAATTAATTTAGATAATTCTTTATAATTTTGTGTTTTAAATAAAAAGCCAAACTGTCCATTTTCAAGTATTTCACTTGGCCCTGTAGGGCAATTAGATGATATTATAAATTTCTTTAACACAAGAGACTCCAACAAAACATTAGGTAAACCTTCAAATTTCGATGTTAGTATAAATACGTCACTTTTCTTTATAAACTTATAAGGATTTTCCTGAAACCCCAAAACTTTAATTTTAGTTACAAGATTATTTTTATTTACAAAATTAATAATTTTACTGTGATTAACACCATAGCCTACAATTAAAAGTTCAACATCAATATCTTTATGAATTTTTTTAAAAGCTTTTAATAATGTCATGTGATCTTTTTGATCTGTAAATCTTGAAATATTTATAAGTTTTAAAGATTTTTTCCTCCTGAATAATTTGATATTTGTTTTTTCTTTACTTTTTAACAAAATTTCATTTTTGTTTAATGGATTGTAAATTAAAACAGATTTTATTGAAAATTTTTTATCTATTTCTTTTTTAAAATCAAAACTATTAACAATTATAGATTTAGGAAGACGAAAAAAAATTTTAAATAAGGAGTTTTTAATATAACTTTTAGTCCAACCAGAAGGTGATGCATTAGACCTTATAATTAGATCAAATCTTAAAATTGAAGATAAAATAATTGCATAGATATTCGCCTGAAAAGAAATTACCGATGTATGTCTATTTTTTATTATTTCTCTAGATAAAAAGAGCAAACAAATAAAATATTTAAAATATTTAGTAAATTTTTTTTTTGATTTTTTTCTAAAATTTATGATTTTAATTTTTTTTGATAATTTTTTATTAAAACGATCATCAAAGGTAATTAAAATTAAATTTTCAATATGTTTTGATAAAAAATTTGAAACAATAATTAGGTTTTTTTCAACACCACCACCATCCATTGATGGCATGAATACAATTAATTTTTTTTGACTTTTTTCCATAGCGATCTAACAATATTCTTAAATGTATTATTTCTTGTCGTAATTACATCACATTTTTTTATAGATAAATCAGATTTTTTTTTAATTATTGCTAATCCAGATGCTTTAAATGAAAAATTTAAATCAAATAAATCTTCGTTACTGTCATAAATTTCGAGAATTTTATCAAAAGTTTCTTTATTGTTAATCTCACAATAAAAATTATTAGAAATTTTGTTCTTTAAATATGGTAGATGTGAAACATCATCAATAAAAAAAAAACCACCTTTATTAAGTAAATCAAAATAATTATATATAATTTTTTCGACATGTGTTGCTTCATGAATACTATCTAAAAATATTACATCTATTTTTTTTGGGATTTTTGATTTAATTAAATCAAAATTATCATCTCTTGACCTAATGAATGTCCATCTTGGATCCTTTGATACCTCTGAGCAATCATCTATGTCTGCAGAGAATAAATGACCGTCATTCGTATTGCATATCTCTAAAAATTTGAGTGTTGACCTGCCTTTTTGAACTCCAAACTCTAGAATATTAAGTTTATTAATTTTTGATATTAATGGGTATAGAAAGTTATTTAATTTATATTCATATTCGTTCATAATTTTTATAATATGGATTTCTAAATAACATTAATTTAAAAGATTCGATATAATATTAAATAAACATTATAAAGCCACAAATCTAATAAACATTGAATAAATTGAATTTAAAACAAAAAATTTATTATTGGTCACCATTTTTAGTTCCTATTGCGACTCCTAAAGCAGTTATAAATTCTGCAAAAGCATTGAACAATTATGGGAAAAATTATGAATGCTCAATAATTAATTTTTTTGGCGAATTTAATTCATTTCAAGAGGAATTAAAATTTATAGATATAAAGTTATTAAATTTCTTTAATAAAAAAGTGATTAATTTTTTACCTAAATATGGAAAAATTCAAAGCCGTTTTTCATTTATTTTGATATTTATTCTTTCATTTTTACCTTTAAAAAGATTGCTTAAAAATCAAGAGCCAGACTATTTAATTGTTCAATTAATCACATCACTTCCAATGATTTTAATATTATTATTCAAATTTAAGACAAGATTCATCTTGCGTATTTCTGGGCTGCCAAGAATTAATTTTTTTAGAAAGTTGTTATGGAAAGTAGCCTTAAAAAATTTCTATTTAGTTACTTGTCCAACCAAGGCAACATTTGATTATATCAAAAGTTTAAAAATTATAGAAGATGACAAGATTAAATTATTATATGATCCAATTATTGATGTTAAAAAGATAAATATTGATAAAAAAGAAATTTCTCCTATCAAAATTAAAAATTATTATCTAGCAGCAGGAAGACTAACAAAACAAAAAAACTTTTTATTTTTGTGTAAAGCATTTCACAAAATGATTTTAAAATACCCTAATTTAAAATTAATAATTGCTGGAGATGGTGAAGATAAGAATTCAATTTTATCATACATAGAAAAAAATAATTTAACAAAAAATATTTTTTTAATTGGGTATGTTAAAAATATTTTTCCATTAATGGTTAAGGCAGAAGCATTTATTTTATCATCCTTATGGGAAGATCCTGGTTTTGTATTAATTGAAGCAGCTTTTTGCCGTACATTAGTTTTTTCTAGTAATTGTAACACTGGGCCAAAAGAAATTATTAAAAATGATATTAATGGGATTCTATTTAAATCAAATAACTTTGATGATTTTATACATAAATTCAATTTATTAATTACTAAAAAAAATCGAAAAAAATTATTATTAAAAAATTTAATTAATTCAAAAAAATTTACTCAATTCAATCATTATAAAAATTTTAAAGAATTGTTATAAATCTATGTCTGATCTTGTATCCATTATAATACCATATTATAAAAAAAAATATTTTTTTGAGAAAACAATAAAATCTGTATTAAATCAAACCTACAAAAATTTTGAAGTAATCTTAATATATGACAATAATAATAGGTCAGAGTTACCATTTGTAAAAAATATCCTTAAACAAGTTAAAAACAAAAAGATTATAATCAATAAAAAAAATCTTGGGGTGGGAATTTCAAGAAATTATGGAATAAAAAAATCTAAAGGAAGTTTTTTATCTTTTTTAGATGCTGATGACATCTGGGATAAAAATAAATTAAAAAAGCAAATTAAATTTATGAAAGAAAAAAAATTAGACTTTACCTATAGTAACTATTCAATTATTGATGAAAAAGGTAATGTAATTAAAAAAATAAAATCACCTAAAATAATTAAATTTAATGACCTCTTATTTTCATGTGATATTGCCCTATCATCAGTTGTTGTTAAGTCCAACATTCTAAAAAGTGAAAAATTTCCAAGTCTTAAAACAAAAGAGGATTATTTATTGTGGCTTAAACTATCAAAAAGAAACGTCAAAATGTTGGCTATCAACAAAAATTTAACTTTTTGGAGAAAAACAAGTAATTCTCTTTCAAGTTCAGTAGTGCAAAAATTTAAAGATGCTTTTTTAGTTTATAATAAGCACTTAAAGTTTAATTTTATTGTGTCTATAATTTTAATATTGTTATTAAGTATTAATTCATTAATAAAACGCTATTTATGATCGAATCAGAAAATATCTATCTCACTGTTTTTTTTTTAATTCTATTGTCATCTTTAATTACATTTTTTTTCAATAAAAATAATATACTTATTGATGAAGTATCTCAATCTAAGCACAAAAAATTAACAAATAATCTTTTAAAACCACCATCACTATGTGGAGGAATAATTATTTCTGTATGTACTTTATTATTTTTTAAAGATTTACCTTTTGTGGTGTATTTTGGTGTGTTAATTCTATTCACGGGTATTTTATCAGATACAAACAAAATATCCTCTCCAAAAACAAGAATATTTTTTCAGTTTATTATATCCTGTGGCTTTATAATTCTGACAGATTTTGGTCTTAAGGATTTAAGAATAGAGACATTAAATTATTTATTAAATTTTAACTTTATATCTATTTTATTTACCGTTTTTTGTATTCTAATTTTAATTAATGGAAGCAATTTTTTAGATGGCCTAAATACTCTTGTATTAGGTTATTACTCTATTGTATGTTTTTTTCTTATTTTATTGTCAGCTAATTATGATTTATCTATTAATTCAAATATAAACTTATTACTTATTGTTCTATTAATTTTGTATTCCTTTAATTTTTTTGGAAAAATCTATTTAGGTGACTCTGGATCATATTTAATTGGATTTTATATATCATTTTTTCTTATAGATTTTTCATTAAGGAATAGTCTGGTCTCACCATACCTTATTTGTTTTTTCTTGTGGTACCCAGCCTTTGAAAACTTATTTTCTATTTTAAGAAGAGTGTTCTCCGATAATAAAGTAGATGAGGCAGATCAAAATCACTTACATCAAATGATATATAATTATTTTATAAATAAAAAAAATATTAAGATCCGATATGTTAACACACTGGTAGCTAATTTAATAAATATTTATAATTTTATTATCTTCACATTTTTTTATAAGTTTTTTTTTAATACAAAAATTATAATTTTTGCAACAATGTTTAATATTTTAATATATTTGATTATATATTTTTTTATGAAATATAAAATTAATCAGTATAAATAATTTTAAAATGAAAATTTCAATTCTTATCAGTAGTTATAACAAAGGTGCTTATATAGAAAAATGCTTACAATCCTGTTTAAAACAAAAATACGAAGATTTTGAGATAATTTTACTAGATAATTATTCAAATGATAATACAGATCTGATTTTAGCAAAATATAATAAAAATATTGTTATTAAAAAAGAGAAAAAAATTAGCAATTATTCTCCTGTTAATCAATTAGATTTATTAAGAAAAGCTTTTTTAATTTCAACAGGGGACATTATATGCCTCCTTGATGCGGATGATTACTTTGAAGATGACAAACTAAAAAACATTAAAGAAGTTTTTTCTTCAAACCATAAAATTAATGTAGTTTTTGAAAAACCAAACATATTAACTAAAAATATTGCACATATTTTTAAAATAAAAAAAAAGTTATCTAAGTATATTTGGCCAACAACCCACCCAACTAGCTCAATAAGTGTAAAAAAATCTTATTTAAAAAAATTTTTTGAAGAAGAAACATTTAAAAAATATCCTCTTTTGGAAATTGATTTTAGAATTACCTGTTTATCAAAAATGATTAATAAAGATTTTATTGTCATAAACGAAAAATTGACAACTTACAGAAAAGTTTCTGACGGAATTATGTCAAAAATAAAACCTTTCACAAAAAATTGGTGGATAAAACGTCTACAGGCACATCACTTTATTAATGAGATTTTTAAACAGAATAAAATGATATATAAGAAAAGTTGTGATTTTTATTTCACTAAATTTATAGTTAATTTCTTAAATAAAAATATTAAATAAATATACGATGATTTCATTTTTAACATTATTAATTTATTATTGGTTAATTATATTTTCTATAATCGGTTATGGAATTTTATTTAATAAGTTTTTTTATAACTCTTCAGAAAATGATATTGGATTTATAGGTATTTATGGAATTTTTATACTTATATTTATTTCCTATATAACTAGCTTTTTCTTACCACACACTGAATTATTTAATTCGATTGTAGTCATAATTGGTTTTGTAATTTTTTTTATTAATAGAAATAAAAAAATAATTCAAAAAAATATTAAAAATCTATCATTTGTTTTTATTATTTTAATTATATTTATTTTAGCAAGCAAACAGCATGATGATTTTCCTTATTACCATTTTCCATATGCACACCTATTAACAGAATATGCAAATATGGTTGGAATAGGAAATTTTAATCATGGATTTAGAACTCATTCATCGATTTTTTACTTATCATCTTTATTTAATTTACCATTTTCAAATTTATTCCTACTACATCTCTCCCCAGTATTTTTTATGGGGTTTGCTAACTTAATTTTCTATAACAAAATATTAGATAATATTGATTATAAAAAACCTACATTTATCTTATATTTATCACTCCTATCTTTAATTTTTATAAATATTTTTTTTTATCGTCTCGCTGAACACGGTACCGACCGATCAGCAATGATATTGATAATAGTGACTGTTATTGAATTACTTTATTTAACCAATAATGATAAAAAGCAAAACAAGAATTCATTCTTAAAGTTTCCGATTCTTATAACTCTTATAATATCCCTTAAAACTTTTTATGTACTGTATGTCTTTTTATTTATTCCTATTTTTTTTACATTTATACAAAAAAAGATATCGTTAGTATTTTTTTTTCAAAGTGCAATTACATATCTTTGTTTAATAGTATTAAGCTTAGTAATTATGGTAAATTTTTTTAATACTGGCTGCTTATTATATCCAGTAAAAATTTTATGCTTTGAAAGCTTTAGCTGGGCCATACCAATAAGTGAAGTTGAGCAGATGAATCTTTGGTATCAACAATGGGCAAAAGCTGGCGCTAATCCACAGTATCGTGTAGAAAATCCAGAATTATATATAAAAAATTTTAATTGGGTAAGTAATTGGTTTAACGAATATTTTTTTACCAAAGTTTCTGATTTCTTATTAGCTTTAATTTTTTTAAATTTAGTTATTTTTTTGTTATTTTTTTCAAAAAAGATTCAAAAATTTAAAAGACCAAAGTATTTATTAGTGTATGTAATTCTTATTTTTTTAACACTTGAGTGGTTTTATTTACTGCCTGCATTACGATACGGAGGATATCATTTAATAGCGATGATATTTTTCATTCCACTTTCGATATATTTATCCAGATACTCAATTGATTCAAAATTATTAAAGAAAAAAGTTTATTTTATAATATTCTTAGCTATTTTCATTTTTCTAAATAGAAACATATCAAGACTAAACCAAGAGTATCATGTTTATAATTACAATGTATTTAATAACGCTTATTATACCAGTGAAGTAAAAAATCTTTCGATTTTTGAGAATATTAAAAATTTAAACAAATGTCATCTTGAAAAAATTTTAACAGCATGCACTGATAGTCATATTGAAGTTAAATTTTTAAATAATAGTTACATTTACTATAGAAAAAGAAAATGAGTTATTTATTTAGCATTATCTTAAAAATTATTGATTTTTTTTACCAAAAAAAAATAATAAAATTTTTCAAAAATACTTCTAACTTAAAATATGATGTAATTATTGATGTGGGCGCACACAAAGGGGAAACTATATTAAATTTTGTTAAAAATTTTAAAATTAAAAATATTTATTCATTTGAAGCAAGTAGCAAAACATATGAGGATCTTAAAATTAACATTAATAAAATAAGGAAGAAATATAAGGAAACTAATATAGAGATATTTAATACTGGCATAGGTAATTCAAAGGAGCAAAAGATATTTAATGAATTACCTGATAGTAATTCTTCAACATTTAATTTAATTGATCAAAATTCATCTTACTTTAAAAGAAAAAGTAAAATATTGTCCTTTTTTTTTAAAAAAAATTTTATCATCAAAAAAAATTTTGTTACGCAAATTAAACTTTCAGAGTTTATTGAACAAAAGAATATAAAGAATATCAATATATTAAAAATCGACACAGAAGGGTACGAACTTGAGGTTATAAAAGGACTTGATAAGGATATTCAGCTTGTAGAATTTATCTATTTCGAACACCATTATGACAATATGATTAAAAAAAACTACAAATTTTCAGATATACATGATTTTTTATTAACTAATGGATTTAAGAGAGTTTTTAAAATTAAGATGCCATTACGAAAATCTTTTGACTATATATATGAGAAAAAAACTGTATAAGAAATAATTATGAAAAAAAAAATTGCACTTATTTTTGGTGTAACTGGACAAGATGGATCTTATTTAGCTGAATTTTTAATTAAAAAAGGTTACATGGTTCACGGTATTAAAAGAAGATCCTCATCATTTAATACAGGTAGAATAGATCACATTTATCAAGATCCATTTGAGAACAAAAGAAATTTTTTTCTACATTATGGTGACGTTACAGATGCAATATCTGTATCTTCTTTAATTAAAAAAATTAAACCAACTGAGATATATAATTTAGCGGCCCAGTCTCACGTATCTGTATCTTTTGAGGTGCCGGAATATACGGCTAATGCAGATGCTATTGGTGCATTAAGAATACTTGAAGCAATTAAATTTCATGGTTTTGAAAAATTAA
>MDTF01018540.1_pt1 | contig 12117 bp, 11 predicted proteins | sample 811191 | NCBI WGS metagenome assembly MDTF01 (sample SAMN05326649, study PRJNA326480) | marine metagenome | isolation source: seawater | place: Southern Ocean | collected 2011
ATTTAAGAGAAAAAAATTTTTGGGTTTATGGTTTTGATGCAAAAGGAGAAAAAAAATTTACTGAAATCAAATGGGATGGAAAAAATGTTCTTTTATTTGGTTCTGAAGGGTTTGGTATGAGGGAGCATACTGGAAAATATACAGATTTTTTAGTTAGAATTGATATTAATAAAAAAATTGAAAGCTTAAATATATCAAACAGTGCGGCTATTGTTTTTCATCATTTAGATTATCTAAAAAAATAATTATTTATTCTTATTATTTAAAATTTTTTTTATAATATAATTTGGTCTTTTTTTCGTTTCTTCTAATATTTTACCAATATATTCTGATAAAATGCTAATTGATAATAGCTGCACACCCCCCATAAATAGTACAAGAACTATTAATGTTGTGATCCCTTTTGGAGGTTCTGGGATTATAAAGTAAGAAATTAAATAAATAAGTAAAGCCAATGCAGAAATTAAGACAATAACATAAGAAAAAATTGACATAAACTCTAAAGGTAAATATGAAAAAGAAAAAATTCCTTTTTTAGCCCACTTCATATTCATAAAAAAACTATTCGTTGATATACCAAATTTTCTTTCAGGTCGTACATAGGGAACACCAATCTGCTTGAAACCAACCCAGGCTCTCAAGCCTCTAATAAATCTATCAGTTTCAGTTGTTTTATTTATTTCATCAACTACCCTTCTATCCATTAAAGAAAAATCACCAGCATCTAAGGGAATTTCCAAATAAGAAACTTTATTAAATAGTCTGTAAAAAAACTTATAAGCGAAATTCATTATACTGGATGCTTGTCTGTTAACCCTTGATCCATAAACAACATCATAACCTTCAACCCACTTTTTTGAAAATTCTTCAATTAGTTCAGGGGGGTCCTGAAGGTCTCCATCTAACAAAATAACAGCATCACCAGTTGCTTGTTTCATGCCAGAAGTAAATGCATTCTGTGAATTAAAATTTCTAGAATGAAATATAGCTATTGTATTGATATCTTTTGAGCAAATTTCTTCTAATACAGCCTCACTATTATCTGGGCTTCCATCATTTACAAAAATAATTTCATATTTACATCCAATTTTTTTAAAAACTTTTGTGAGCCTTTCGTGCATTATTGGAATAGCCTCTTGATCTTTATAACAAGCGATAACCGCTGATAATGTTAATTCTTTAATATTTTTCATTAATATATTTAATTAAATATTTATAAATACTTTCAACATCAAGATTGTTTATTTTTCTTAAATGATCTTGAGTGCCAATCGATTTATGAACTATATCCTTCAATGCAATAGATTTAAATTTAATATTTTTTTTCTGCTCTTGCATGTAAATAGAGGGTAAAATAGCGCTCAAACCACCAATCACAGAATTCTCTTCAATGGAAAGTACTTTTTTTGTATTAGTGTTAGTCGTTATAAATTTTGGATTAATTGGTTTTATAATGGGTAAACTTATTAATTTAATATTATGACCTAAAAGATTAGCTCTTTGTACGGCTCTGAATACATTTTCTAAAATATTTCCTGTACAAAAAACTGTGAGATCTGCACCTCTGGTTACAATTAATCCATTACCATTATTAAGTTTTAAATCTTTTTTATAAAAATCTACATCTGGACACTTGCCTAGTCTTATAAAAGAAGGTTGGTTACTTTGATAAGCAATCTTTAATGATAATAATGTTTCAATTTTACTTCCTGGATTAAAAACTTTTATATTGGGGAGTGATCTAATAACAGAAATATCTTCTGTGGTATTATGTGAAACTCCTTGTAGACCATAACTAAAACCACCACCCGCACCTACTAGTGTGACGTCAAGATTATTGTGACAAATGTTATTTCTTATTTGTTCTAATGATCTAAATATTAAAAAAGGTAAAATTGAATAAACAAAAACTTTTTTACCACTTAGTGCTAAACCAGCACTTATTCCAATCATGTTATTTTCTGCTACGCCTACGTTAATAAATCTTTTTGGAAAGAGAGATTTAAATTCTTCAAATGCTCTATAGCCAAGATCAGAAGTTATTAAATAGACATTTTTATTTTTTTTTGCATACTTAATAAGCTCTTTAACAAAAATAAACCTCATATTTTTATATCGATTTATGATTAGGAATTTCGCTCAGACTTTTTAAATACATATCTTTATCTAAAACCTGGTAATGAGATTCAAATTTATTTTCCATAAAAGAAATTCCTTTTCCCTTAATCGTATTGGCTATTAATAAGCTTGGCTTATTTTTTTTTGAAATAAGTTTATTTGTTTTTTTAATAATTGAATGAATGTCGTGTCCATCAGTTTCTAAGACATTCCACCTAAAACTTTGTGCTTTTTTCTTCAGTGATGATAAGTTTAGAATAGATGTGGTTGACCCAAAGCCTTGAAGCTTGTTGTAATCAACAATTACACACAAATTATAAAGATTTTGATGACTTGCAAATAGCATTGCTTCCCAAATCATTCCTTCATTGCACTCTCCATCTCCAACCAACACGAAAACTTTATTTTTCTTATTGTCCTTTAAATAAGAAAGGGCAACTCCACAACCAACAGAAATACCGTGCCCTAAAGATCCTGAACAATAATCTACTCCTAATTTTTTTGATCTATCAGGGTGACCTCCTAAAGATCCGTCATTTTCAAAATAATTTTTTAATAAGTAATTTTTAGAAAAGAATTTTTTTTTCATTAAAACCAAATAATAAGATAAAGCAGCATGTCCCTTACTCATTATAAAGAAATCATTTTTTTCTTTTTTATTTTTTGAGGAAGAGTTCATAATTCCAAAAAATAATGCAACCATTATATCCATACACGATAGACAGGACCCAATATGATGGGCTTTTTTAATATAAGATATTTCAATAATTTCTTTTTTAAGGGCTACCGAAAGATTCACTAAATCTTTAATACTTATTTTTTTCATTTCAAGATTATACTTAAATATTATGTTTTTACCCCATATTTTACTACCAATTTAAAAATTATGTTACATATTTGCTTATTAACATTAAAAATAAATAATGTATAAAAACAACATGAACTTAAATACAGATATACAAAGTATTAGTACTCCCTCGGAGTTTGTAAAACTCAAAGCTCAAATAGTTAATAATGGCGTTTCATACTCTGCATTTAAACAAAGTCTTAGAGTTAATTATCAAAAGGTTTATTTTTTAATATTTTTACCCTTTCTATTCTTATTTTTATCAATATTTATAGGTCACTATGTGGAAATAACCTTTGCAACAAATATTTTAGCGAAAATAATTACATCAATTTTTGTTGCAGGTTTTATAGGTTTGGTTTTACATAGTATGCAAAATATTATGCATGCTGCAATTCATTACGACTTACATCCAAATAGAATAACTAATGATAGAATAGCAAATTTCACTGTGGGTTTATTTTCTGCCTGTGAAGTTAAGCAAGGTAGAAAAATACATTCATTACATCACTCTATAAGTGGAAGTGAAAAAGATCCTGAATCATCATATTTGCAACCATTAAATTATAAAAAAATAATAAGTTATTTTACAGGTATTGAGATTTTAAAATATATTTTGAAAATAGATAAAAAAATAGAAACAAATAAAGATGATAAAATAAAATTCACTGACAAAATAATGTATATACTTAATGCACATAGGTTTTTTTCATTAATTGTTCATTTGAGTTTTCTATATTTCTTTTATTTTATTCTAAATAGTCATGTTTTAGTCTTTGCGTGGATTTATGGTTTTTTTGCTTTTTTTCCTTTTTTTAGTTCCGTTCAAAACATAATGGAACATGGGGAAGAAAAAATTGAAAAAGAGAAAAATGATTACATACTAAAACCGGTTAATAGAAATTTTAGCTCTAATTTCTTTTCAAAATATATATTGGGTTCTTATGGAACAAATAAACATGCATTACATCATTGGGATCCTGCAATACATTTTCTTAATGTTGAAGAAACTACAGATTTTTTACTGAAATCAAATTATGCAAAAACTGTTAAAAACTATGAAGCAGCATATATGGATACATTTAAAAAAGTCTTCAACTAATATTTGAAAAAAAAAATTATTATAACTGGTGGATCTGGCTTTCTAGCGCAAAGCTTGTTAAGGCATTTAAATCATAGTAAATTTCAAATTACATTATTAACTAGAAACAGGAATAGATTATTACATTTAAAAAATGAATACGCTATTGAAATAGAAAATATTGATTGGACAAACAATCTTGATATAGAAAAAAAAATGAAAGGTGCTAATTATATAATTCATACAGCAGCAATGGTACCAACACGTTCCGATGCTAATAACTTTCAAATTATTAAATCCTCTTTAAGAATATGTAAAAAAATTTGTAATCTAAGATTAAATTTAGAAAAATTTATTTACATTTCAACCTTGAGAACTTGCATTGATATAAATACAAATATCTTTAATGACGACTCAAAATATAGCTTTTATAATTTTGATACATCTTACGGTAAATCTAAATATCTATCTGAGAAATATCTTCTTAAATATAAATCAAAAAATAACTTACCCTTAATAATTTGTGCTCCTGGTCACATTGTAGGACCAGAAGATGAAAACGTTTCAAAAAGTAATGAATTTATTTTTAATATATTTCGTAAAAAAATTAATCTTTATATAAAAACAAGATACGCAATAGTTGATATTTTAGATGTTTGTGAATCTTTGAATTTGATTATTAATAAAGGGATCGTTGCAGAAAAATATTTAATTTGCAATCATAACCCTACACTCTATGAGCTAATTGAGAAATGTGAAAATTTACAGGCAAAGAAAATAAAAATTTATTTACCTCTTATTTTTATAAATATTGCTTCAATATTTTTTGAATTTCTAAATAAAATACTTAAAATTAAAAATATGCCACTTAATAGGTCATCTTATCACTTTGCAAAACTTAACGGGAAATTTGAGGGTAAGAAAATTGAGGATCTTGGGCTTAAATATACAGAATTAGATGTTACAATTAATAAGTTATTTACTTATTATAATAAAAATTAATTCGATCGTGTTATAATATCTTCAAACTCTTCTTTCCTCTCAATAGCTTTAAAGTTACCATTGTTTTCTTCTAATACGGTTGCACATCTTGCAAAAAGGAAATGACTTGATTGGCTGTTGAAGTAAGCACCGACATCACCAATATTAATAAAGTCCCCAATTTCTTGTTCAGATAATTTTACATTTGTGGCTATAACATCTGAGGAATACAGTAATGGACCTGCAATAGAATATTTTAATATTTTTTCACTTTGATTTAATGATTTGATACTACGATACTCTGTAAATAAAGTTAGTATTGGAAGAAGGTTGGTGCCAGCATCAATTATTAACCAACTTCCACTATTTGTTTTTTTAATATTTACAATTTTTGCTTTTAGATCAATGGCATTTCCTATTAATGCTCTGCCCGGTTCCATCATAACTTCTGGGAAATCATCGTTTGATTGAAATTTTTTATTAAGATGTTCCACAATTTCATTAAGCATTTTTTTTTGATTAAAACTCTTAATGTCATATTGTAATCTTTTTTTAAAAATTCTAGAAAAAGTATTAAACATTAGGTCAAATAACGAATAAAAATGCACCTCAGAAATACCTACGCCACCACCAATATTAAATAGTTTAATTTTTATACTATGCTTTTCTTTTATATATTCGGATAATCTAAACAATTCATCAATTGCAACTTTGTACTTTTTTGATGACTTTATATTAGAACCAGGATGACAATGTACGCCATGCAAATCAAAGAAGTCTTTTTTTTCTACAAGAAAATCTGCTATTTTGTAGGCTTCACCCGATTCAAGAGATGCTCCAAACCTATCATAAGTAACTCCCAATATACTTTTTATTCCACTTTGTGCTGGAAATGCTATTCTTATACCTACTCTTATTTTTGTATTTCTTTTTTTAAGAACTTCATAAATATTTTTAGCTTCAAATAAACTTTCTATATTTATTATTTTAACATTATTTTTTACTGAATAGTCTAAACTTTCTATTGGTTTGTGTAGTCCAGCATAAACAACATCTTCACCAGAATAACCTGCCTCAAAGGATGAAGCTAAATCCAAATATGAGGCACATTCTGAAATAACATTATTCTTTTTCATTATTTTCAAGATACCTAATGATGGGTTTGTTTTTGTAGAATATCCCAGTGTAAACTTACCTTTATACACGCTAAAACATTGTCTAAAAATCTCAATATTTTTTTCTATTTGTTTCTCACTTAACAAGAAAAAGGGAGAACCAAATTTATTTGCGAGATCTTTAACTTTATCGTGATTCATTATTAATCTTTCACTACTATTGCAGCAATTAAACTTCCATTTTTTCTGAAAAATTTGAACTTACTAAAAAAATCACTTATGTAAATAAACGGATAAAATAAGAAGCAAAGTTTAGGAAATCTTTGTGATAAAAACCAATCTGCTGCTCTTATTGGCCATGGCATAAAATAAGGTCCTTCTTTTTCAATTAACCGTAATCCTGACTCATTAAGTTCTTTTTCTAATTGTTTCCAACCAAAACTAAACTCGTATCCATCTTCTTTAATTCCCAAGTATGCAAATAAATCTAAAGCCAATGATTTTCCAAACCATTCGTATTTATTAGGCACACCTACTACTGCTACCCCACCCTTTTTAAGAACTCTTGATATCTCTTTCATTGCGATTATTGGTTCTGGTAAATGCTCGATAGTTCCCATTGTATACAAATAGTCAAATGTATTATCATCAAAAGGCATTTTTCTTAAGTCTCCAACTACAGTAGTCGCAGAAATATTATTTTTTTTTAAGTTTATATTTGCTTGCTCCACAACGTGAGGTGATATGTCTATACCATATACTTCATCATAATTATTGTGAATATATTTAAGTATTTCAGTATGATGTGCTTCGTTCCACAAATCTAATTTTAAAAATTTCCCTTTTTTTCCATTTTTGGATTTTAAAAATGTTTCACAAAGGTAAATCTCTCCCTTTAAATAAGATTTGGTGCTTCTAGCGTTAACAATTGCTACAAAATTTTTTGAATAGGTGTCCCAAAATTCTGATCTTTCATTGTCGTTATGGCTTTTTATTGGATCGAATTTGTCTGACATATAATTATTATGAATTATTATGAATTATTTAAGAATTATTTATATATTATAAAAATTTTTATACCATGTTAGAGTTTTGGATAAACCTTTTTTATAGTCAATACTTGGTGACCAGCCTAAGGTTTTTTTAACATGCGACATATCTGAGTACCATTGAGTTTGATCCCAACTACGATTTTTTAAAGAATTCCATTTGCTAGGGACTTTAGAAAAAGTGATTCTTTTTAAATAAGTATAAATTTGTTTAATTGTTATTTTTTTTCCAAAACCAAGATTAAATATCTCTCCTCTTAATTTATATTTTTTTGCAATCATAACATAAAAATTAATTACATCATCAATATGTATAAGATCACGAGAAATTTTAGGTGAAACTAGTTTAGAAGTTTTATTTTGAATTAATTCTCTCATTAAAGTTGGTATTAATCTTGTTGGTTCTTCATATGGTCCATATACATGAAATGGTCTAACAGTTATAATTGGTAAGTTACTCTTGAGAGACTCAAACTGACAAAAAAGAGTAGCTGAGCTTTTAAAAGTGGAGTAATAGCTATTAGGGACAAGAATATCTTTTTCTTTCATTTTTTTTTTTTTAAAACCATATTCAGAAGAAGAACCTGTATTAATAAATATTTTAAAATTATATTTTTTACATGCATTTATTAAATTTATAGTTCCATCTAAAATTGAATTTTTTATTGAATTTAGATCTGTTTGGTAGGAATAGGCTCCATTAGCAGCTAAATGAAAAATAGTTTTTGGCTTAATAAGTTTAACTTTTTGATTTAATTTTTTTTCGTCATTCAGGTCAACATAAAAAAAATTTGTTTTATTAATTATGTTTTTAATTCGCCAAATATTAGAATTTTTTTTTAGAATAATGTTTACTTTAATATTTTTTGAAACAAAATATCTAACTAGGTTTGCACCAATAAAACCAGTTGCACCAGTTATTAAGATTGGTTGTTTTAAATTGTTATTTTTTTTCATCAATGCATGAATCGTTATTTACTATTAATATCACAATTAATATTTTTATCTTTAGAAATAAAGAGACTATAAACACTTCCTTTAAAAGCATTGCAGTAAATATTTTTATCTAATTTAAAATCTTTAATAAATGATAGGTTATTATTAAGGATAATAACTTTTGGTAAATTAAAATTTTTAATTTTAGTAGTATCAAATTTATTTTTTAATCTTAAAAATTCTTCTTTGGGGATGACTAATTGCTGGTGATACATTGGTGAAGACTTGAGTATAAAGCTTTTTTCTTCAGTGGTAAAATTTAAACTATTTTTAAAAGTAAATAAAGAATTTGCTGTATATCTAGCTAGAAAAAAAGTACCAACTTGTGGGTTCAAATAACGCCACCCCTTCTTTTCATTTTTTAAAAATATTAAAAAATCATTTGAGTTTAACTGGAAGAATTTAAATGTATTAATTAAATCATTTTCAATTAAATTATGATTTTTTGCAGTCATACCAACCATGGTTAAATTTAAATAATCAATTTTATCATTTAAAATTGCCCATACCATAAACTTTTGATCAAATGTCAAAATAGAATTAAGCTCTTTATCTATATTCTTGGCTTTAATTATTTCAACAATCTTATTAAATTCATATCTATTTTTATTTGAATATTTTTTTTTATTAAATTCAAAAAAAATATTTGTTAAAAAAACAAACATGAGAAAAGTGAGAAAAAACTTACTATTAAAATTTATTTTAAATCTATTCTGAATGAGTACAATTAATGTGATAAAAAGTAATAAAATTCCATAAATAACAATATTGTCATTAAAATGCCGAAGTAACCCGACTTTGGGTGAAAAAATTATTAGACAAAAAGGAGCAAGGAAAGCGCTCAGATAGATAAGATAAAAAATATTAATAATTTGATAATTATTAATTTTTTTTTTATTAAAAAAATAAATTGAAAAAATTAACACAGCATTAAAAACTACAAATGGAAAAGTTAATAACTTATCAAAATAATAATTTAATAAAAAAAGTCTTATCTCTGGAGTTAAATTAAAGATACCAGCAGACTCTGTTACATCCTTATCTAAGAAAAATAGATTAATAAAAAAAGGTAATGAAACTATAAAAAAACTGATCATTAAAGTTAGATAGCATTTATAATTTTTTAATATTGATTTGAAAATTCTGCCTTTCAGCTTTGTTAATAAAAATAACATAAGTAATAATCCCTCTGTAATAAAAAAATAATACCAACTAGAAAAAGATAAAGACATTAATACTCCAGCAATAAAAAAATATTTTTTTTTAAAAATATTGTCCGCGTTCATTACAAGTATTAAGTAAATAAATGCAAAAAAATATAAACTAGCTGGGAATGGTCTGTGAACTCTTAAATTATAAAAATTTTTCCACTGGCTAAAAGGTAAATTATTATACTCCTTGAAATAAATATTAAGTATTAACGGAATGCTGAATAGCAATAATGTATAAAAAATAGAATTTTCTTTTGTATTAAACTTTAAAAAAATTTTATAAAAAATTAATAAAAATAAAAAAATTCCAAAAAAATCAACCACGATTAGTCCTAATAAACCAAATATTTTATAAAAAAATGTGTGGATGACTACTGATCCAAAGGGCATGGGTACTGCATTTAAATTGGTTATTAGTGGATTTAAAGAATTGTTAAAATCCATATTAGATAGAAATTTAATTAAAGGATAAAAAAAAGATCCATCAGAAATGCTTTCAAATAAAATCTTAGTTAACAAGTCTTCGTTAAAAAAATAAAAAGAAGAACCCCAGCGTATTGTAAAAAATATAAATGAAATTAAAAATAATTTTAATATGTTACTTGATTCTAGTGTGATATTTTGAGAATTTTTTAACATGAATATTATTTATAATAGTATAATATAAATAATAAAGTGATTATATATAAAATATTAAAATCAATACTCATTAATGTTTCGAATGAAAAATAATAATTTAAAAATTTTTTGTGTTACAAATAAAGAATTAGCATTCTTAGAAAAAACTAAATACCAATTAGCTGGTGTCGGGAAGCATGATTTTAGTAATAATTATATAAAATCAAATACAAAAAATAATATTTTTCATAAAGAGCAATATTACTCAGAATTAGTTTTTCACTACTGGTTTTGGAAAAACTCATTAAAAGACTTTAGTGATGATACCTGGATAGGGTTCTGTCAAAAAAGAAGGTTTTGGCTTTCAAATACTAATAAAAACATTACAGATGAGGATAATTTAATAGATAATTTGTTACAGGAGACACCATTAGCTTGGAGTAATTTCGATTCCATATTATGTGAACCCATAAGTGTGCAAAACCCAAAAAGAATGAAGGTTATTAAAAGAGGATGGAAAAATATTTTGCGTGATCCACAAATTCTTTTTAAAAAAGAAAAACACACAATTGAATTGCATTTTGATATGCATCATGGATACAGGATATTAGATAGAGCAATTAGTGTTATGAACGTTAAAGATAAAGATGATTTTAAAAAATTTGTCTCTACATCCTCTATTTTCAACCCACATATTATGTTTATAACAAAAAAAAAAATTATGAACCTTTGGTTTGAAGATTTATTTAGCTGGCTTTTTGATTGTGAAAAAATTTTTGGTTTTAGTGGTTTAAAGGGATATGATCAGCAACGACTATATGCATATTTAGCTGAAAGATATTTATCATTTTGGTTTACCAAATATACTAAAACTAAAGAATGGCCTTGGGTATTTTTTGATCCACTAATTAAATAACAATTAAATGATGAGTAATTTTAAAAAAAGAGAACCTATAAATATTTGCCAAGTATCTTTAAGAAGAGATATTCCAATAATACTTGAAAATTATAAAAATTTTAAAAAATTTTATAAATACTTTAACGTATACATAATTTGTCCAGAAGATGAATTAATAGAGTTTAAAAATAAATTAAATTTTGAAGAATTCCATTTTTTATCTGAAGATGAAATTTTTTCACTTAATGAACTTAATGATATTTTTATAAATTTAAACCATAACGTAAATTATAAAGAGAATTTTAAGAAAAGATTAAGCTGGTATTATCAACAAATTTTAAAGATTGCTTTTTGCATTCATTTTGTAAAAAATAAAAAAGAAAAAATAGTGATCTGGGATGCAGATACAATAATATTAAAAAAAATTAACTTTTTTAAAAATGAATATTCAATCAAATACGGCACACTTTCAGAGTTTCACAAGGAATACTTTATAACTAATAGGGCTATTATTGGAGAATTACCAAAGTATTTTATATCTTCTATTATTCAATTTATTGGCATCTCAAGAGTTGAATGTGATTTTTTATTAAAAACCCTAAATATTTCTGCAGATAATAGAAAAAAATTTGCTCTAACAATTTCAAATATTATTTTCAAGAACATTTTTAATAATCATAAGGTTTATAACGGATCTTTTTTTGCTGAATATGAGTTAATTGGAATTTCAAATTATATCTTGAATAAAACCAGACAAAAAGCCTTACTAGCATTAAGAACTGGATTGAATGGAAGATTATCAAATTTACAAATATTTATAGTAAGAATATTAAATTTTAAACATGTAACCTATGAGCAAGCTCATGATAATAAAAATAGCCAAGGAATGATAAGTAGAAAACAAAGCTCGATTAGATTTTGGAAGATAATAATTAAAACTCTATTTAAGTTTTATTTAAGAGATATTAGACATTATTTTAGGTACCATTTCTCTATAAGAAATTTTTAGAAAAATAATCAACTTTTATACCAACATTTTTTTGCTTTTATTATTGAAATTATTTTTGGATTGATTAATAAGATTAATTAAACTAAAAACTGATCAAGAAACATATGCCCTTGTAGCTCAGCTGGTAGAGCAATTGATTTGTAATCAATAGGTCCGCGGTTCGACTCCGTGCGGGGGCACCACACAATCCTTTA
>MDTF01011131.1_pt1 | contig 12115 bp, 12 predicted proteins | sample 811191 | NCBI WGS metagenome assembly MDTF01 (sample SAMN05326649, study PRJNA326480) | marine metagenome | isolation source: seawater | place: Southern Ocean | collected 2011
CAGGAAGTCGTCGCTATTATGGACCGCTCGGGCTCTATGCGTGGAAAGGTCGATGATTCGGTTGGCGGATTTAATACCACTCTTGAGGTTCTGCGTGAGGAACAGGAAGAGAATACCAAGATTAATGTCTCTGTAAAGCTGTTTGATAATGAGGAAATCCTTCTGTTTAGCTCGCTTCCTCTTGAGGAGGTTCGCCCTCTTGAAGTTCGGCAATTTGTTCCTCGCGGACAGACGGCGCTACTTGACGCAATCGGAAATACAGTCACACACTTCATGGAGAAGAAGCTGATGAACCCCGCTGCTTATGATTGTTGCACTATTTATGTTGTAACCGATGGGCTTGAAAACTGTAGCCGTTCATATACACATTCCGCAATCAAGAAACTGGTTCAGGCTGCTGATGATAAGTATAATATCAAGGTGATTTATCTCGCTGCTAATCAGGACGCAATTCGTGAGGCAAGCAATCTCGGAATTGGTGAGGGACAGGCTATCAATTATTCAGAGACAAGTGCGGAAATGGAGGCAGTTTATCGTGGTGCTGCTTCTATGGTAAAGCGTCATCGCACCAGCGACCCATTTGAGTTTCTACAGACCGAACGCAGCGCATCGCAGTCCTGCTGCACGCCTCCACCTGCACCGGCTCTTCGTATGCCCCCAGCACCAACTCGTTCCAGTCATCATATTAGCCATATCCCAGTTGATAATACCATCGTCGGACCGCCGCCACTTGAAGTTGATGTCGGACCACCTCGCCTTATGCGTCAGCTGAATTTTCAGTTTGATTAAATATTACAGATAACACCTTCTAATTAAAACAAAATTTGTTTTTTTTTATCAATCTGTATCAATCATCCAAACTCTACACAATAATCTATATTCGGTTTTTGTGATTTCACATATATCATCTATAAAGTAACTTGTTGCTGAATAAATATTTAAATCATTTATGAAATCGTTGGTATATTCTTGGCTCTGCGTATTTATTTGAGTAAATAAATTATAAATAGTCAATCCACTACTTGGTACGTTGATATAATAGTATAATTTCTTTGAAAATGGATATTCATCACTGGCGTCATATTTATCGGGGCAAAAATATATAGGATGCGATATAACTATAATATCCCCTCCAGAATATTCCAATATTACACTATCTAACTCTGCTTCAGTTGCGGATATTTTATCTATATAATAATTACAGCCTGTAAATTGAAATCCACGCCAATTTTCATCTATTATACCATCCATTTTAACTATATATATGTTGTGAAAAAAATTTATTTTTTGAATATAAGTTTATTATAAAAATAAAGGTATATTGTTGAATAGTATATTTTGTATTGGGCGGGGTTCGAACCCGCGAAGCTTTCGCCATACGATCTTGAATCGTACCCCTTAACCACTCGGGCACCAATACACTATTACATATATTTATGATAAATCTTTATATCTTAATTTATTAACAATTCATAAGAACCTTACATAAAACTTTCAATCCATTTTTCGGCATCTTCATATGTATCAAAAGTTTTACCGTGATTAATATTATCTTTTTTTCTTGTCGCACTAAATCTTCCGTGCCGTGTTGTTGTTATAGTGCCTGTCCCTCGTTTTCTATATTGTTTAATATCTAATTCAGTTAATTCAAGACGGTTTTCAAGTTCAACTCTGCGAGCATATATCCAGTCCCAACATTTGTCTTCCTTTAAATTACAGAAAGTATATTTGGTGCCGTTAATCGTAACCCACGATTGAAATGAACTTTTTCCTCTTTTTTCAACACCCCCGATATTAACATTTTTATTAACCGATTGTGAGTTTTCCATAGCAGTAACCCACCTTAAATTGCTTGCCCTATTATCCGTAGGGTCTTTATTTATATGATGAACTTGTGGTAAATTATGAGGATTTGGAACAAATGCTTCGGCAACTAATATACTAACTAAAAAGGTTTTATGTTTTTTGTTGTATAAACCAACCCTATAATAACCATCTTTATCGGTTTGCTGTTTCATAATATAATCTTTCTTATTTTTAACTCTACCACAAGTAGAAACAAAGTAATCATAACCATCAGTTTTCTTCCATCGTTCTGTAGTATTATCGTCGTCCATTATACTCTTTAATAACTCTATAAATATGTAATCAATTTTTTATTATATTTAATTAAAATTGAATAAATAAAATTTGTATAATAATATAGTATATACAATAGAAAATGACTACCGATAAACAGCCAATTATTATTTCATTTGAAGGTAATATTGGTTCGGGGAAATCGTCTATTTTCAAATATGTTCAGCACAATTGCGATACTATATTTTCAAAAGAATTAAAAATATGTTTTATACCCGAACCAAAGAATGTTATATCGTCTATTGTTGATTATTATGATTTATCGTATCAAATGAAAGCGTATATCAGCAGAATATACAGAATTAAGGACGCTATTGATAAAAATTACGATATTATATTTACGGAACGCTCTATGTTGAGTGATAAAAAAGTCTTTGGTAAAATGCTACACGAAGAATATGGTGAAATAGATATTGAAGAAAACGCATATTACGAAGTATATAATAAACTGTATGCTGAATATTCACCTTATCTTGATAATATGAAATCCATATATATTAGAACCACTCCAGATGCATGTCTTCATAGAATTAATAAACGGGATAGACTGGGCGATTATTATATGCTGTATTATATCCAAAACTACCATCATTATTATGATATATGGCTTAATACAACTGATATGATTGAAAAAAAATTAGTTATTATTATTGATGGTAATAATGAAACAAACAAAAGTTTATTTGTTGAAAACAACTTTTACGACATTCTTATGAATAAGATAGTAGAATTTGTATCAAAGTAATAATAGATTATTGTGATTATTTGTATCAGCGTCAATTACTGTTTCAAGTAAATTAATTACTATTTTACGCATAATTTTTTTATGCGGGTTCTCATACGCAAATACCATCTCATATTTATTATATAGGTCACATAGATCATATACTCTTTCTCGGTTAGCATATATATAACCTTTCATATCTCTACTAACCAACACGCAAGAGTTAAACATATCATCTTCCAGGCAGAATATCTTTTTTTCAATAATACTTTTAATAGTGCGTAAATATTTCTTATAATTTGCTTCACTTCTTATGCGCAATGAAATAATTGATTGTATATCATCTGGAAGTCGGTTATAAATATTGTTTAATATCTCTCGCCCTCGCTTGCCTCTATATACAGATTGTATCTTCACCGCATAACTATCTCGGTAGTGTCGTGTATGGTTGAGACAATATAAATTATCATCTATAAAATAGAGTGTTTTACATTTATTCAAGCATATTTTGTTATTTGTTGTATTTCTACATTGGCAACGAGTTGCTTTATTAAAATTTTGTATCATATATATATATACTTATACTTGTTAATACTACACTATATTTGTATCAATTTTATTAATATTCAAAATATTAATAAAAGAAAAAACCCTTTATTTATTATTAATTACTACTCGGTCGCAGTATAAAATTTTTCTACTGTTTTTTTTTCACAATTACCAGTAGTTAAATTTCTACGAGTTCCATTCGGGCATCTTGGCTTTTTTGTTGTCGTTTGTTTTGGTTCAACCTTCTTTGTTTTCGTTTGTTTTGGTTCAACTTTCTTCGTTTGTTTTGGTTCAACCTTCTTTGTTTTCGTTTGTTTTGGTTCAACTTTCTTTGGTTCAACTTTCTTCGTTTGTTTTGGTTCGGATTGCTTTTTTTCATCTTTGTTTTCTAATAATTCTTTTATTAACGTTTTATCAGTTAATGCTTTAATGATGCCGTAATTATATTCTTTACAGTTTGATTGTAGTTTGAATTGATCGCTTCTTGCTAAGCTTACTTGTAAAGTTATAATATAACTCGCTGTTGGGATTTTATCCCATTTACCGTATGGGATTCGATCAATAGCTCTAATAGTATAATTCAAATTTCTTGGTAATAATATTTCTTTTTCTCTTTTAAATTTTGTTGTATTTACCATATTAATAACTGGAACACCTTTATCAATTATCAATTTATATATACAACATCTTTTCCTCGCCATATCACTAAATTGATACGCAATTCTGGGGTTCTCCGAAATTGAAAAGAAATTGGGTATTGTTATTCTTTGCCCGACTTCAGATATGGCTATTGGTTGTTTCATTCCTCTCCAATAAATTTGTTTAGTATCTTCATGTATTGTCCCTGCTTCCAAAAATGCTCTGTCTAAATCCGCAATTTTATTTTTTATTGCTTCCGCAGCAAGTTCTTTCGTCTTACCAAATCGCCACATATAGTGTTGAAATTTATATCTTGGCTCTGTAAAATATTGCTCGCCTATCCTCAAATAACTATTTATTGGAACATCCCAATGATAAGAATAATTTAGTAACGCTTGTGCTAAAATCTTTTCAAAATACACATCTATTTTGTGTGGAATATTCTTTTTATTTATTTTAGTTGCGTTTTCCACATTCATTTTTTTGGTATTTATTGACATGTCTCTTTTTTTTAGAGATTTAATTTCATCGTATAACCCTATAAATGATAATGCTATATATTCTTTTTTAATGAAAGGTTCTTTTTCATCATCTAATATCACATAAAAGAACTTGTTTTTATCTAATAAACCTGCTGTCTTTTTATTTTCAATTAAAATTTTTTTATTTATATAATATCCTAAATTGAAATAAGTTTTCTTGTTTGTATATGATTCTTTTGGTAAAAAAGCACTGTCGGAAGTAAATTTACAATTTACATATGTTTCATTTAATGTTGTTGCAAATAAATATGATTTTTTTAAAGCCAGATATATATTCTTATCTTCCTGCTTATAATTTAAAATCACAATTATATTATCGTCTTCCAAATTTAACCATTCATTTATATTAATATCCTCGTATATTATAGGATCGAACGCCTTCATATATATATATATATATGCATATAAAACCTGAAAATAATAGACTATAATTCTATTATTTTTTTTAATATTTAGCATATATAATAATAATATGAGTTCGTGTAAGCCAATCATGTGTAAACACAACTTGAATACCAGAGCGGATACAAAAAAGTTTCTATTGAAAAATCATCCTGATAAAAATTCTGATTTTCCACAAGACGAATTTAAACAGGTTTTAGAATGTATTGTTGCTAAAAAATATTGCGGTGCGAAAGGAAAGGCTACTGGTGCACCTACAGCAGCATCTATCAGGGCTACAAAGAAAGCCAGAACAAAAATGTATACCTGTATGCGTAAAACCGCCAATTTCGGGAAAATTAAAGTATCTCACAGATTCGACAAGCCAGGTTTTAGTGTTGATGAGGTAAATAAAGATATACTTGAGGCATCGCCTAAAATGGTTCAGTTATTAAATAATATCAAGAAAATAGACGAAGAAGACCAGCGTAATCACGGTAAAAAGTTCAAACATTTTATATTTTCAGACGTCAAAGATGGTGGGTATGGTGCGAAGATAATAACATCTGTATTGATGGCGAATGGTTATAATAATGTAGTCAAAGCACGCAAAGTTCCCAAGAAGAAAAACAAACAATTATACATAGATATCGCTTCGGGGCAATCTAATTTCGGTCTATTATGTTCCAATAGCGTATATGGAACTACATTTAATGAAAAAATTAAGAAAACACTCTTAAATATATTCAATTCAAGACCCGAAAATATTAATGGTAATAAATTAAGGTTGATTGTTTTAGACAGCGGCTTCAAAGAGGGTATTGATTTGTTTGATGTGAAATACGTACATATTTTTGAGCCATCTATGACTGTATCTGATTTAAAACAAATTGTAGGAAGGGCAACCAGAACTTGCGGACAAAAAGGGCTTGAATTTCAGCCTGGTAAGGGGTGGCCGCTATATGTCTATAATTATTATTTGACTGTATCCACTATGAGCCAGAACTCCTTATATGCGAGTAATTTCTTAACCAATAATATCACCGAGCCCAAAAAAGACGAGCTTGATAAAGATATACTTATATTCAAGGATGTTGAAAAGTTCAACGACACAACCAGATTATTCAGTGAATTTGATGCTACTATGGATACTTTATCCAAACAATTATACGAATTAGCACCAGCGTTTGCTGTTGATTATGAATTAACTAAAAATTTACATAATGTTGATGACCTAAATTTTGAATTGATGGATAGAGATTTATATATGATGGGCGGTAGTAAAAATAATATCCATAAAAAAACCAATACCAAATCCGGTTACTACAAACTTGATTTTATCTATTGTAAGGGAAAATGTGGTAAAAAAACCACAAATGACATACCTGTGGGGGTTGAGTTCTTAAAACAAGTCTATCTTAAATATAGCCATCCCAGAAAAAATATACCAATAACAAATCAGCGCCAATATTTCTGTGATTATTTAACTACTCATAATAACGGCGATATATTCTGCGCACAGTTAAATAAAGAATGGTCTGCTCGTTATGCGTATATCCCTGGTATTGTTGAAAAAAATAAGAAAATAAATAATATTAAATCTGACCTTGGAGAGATTGAGTTAGATGCGGGTCAAGATGCTGAAGCAGAGGCTGTTAATACCAATTACGCCATAGTTGAATATGTCGGTAAAACCAACCTGCCGTCGGGTTCGTTCCCAAAAGATAAATTACCATTTGTAAGAATGAGAGATTTCATTAAATCCAATTACAAAGGTAAGGATTACAAGTGGGAGCCTATGGTAATTGAAAATAACTGTGTGCCTGCTCCTGGCGCGAAACCCAAGCCCGCTAATGAGGTTACTCTAAATCCCACCCAGAAATTCGTATCCAAGTTCTTTGCTCCCGAGTCTCCATACAAAGGTATGTTGTTATGGCACTCCGTAGGAACAGGCAAGACTTGTTCGGGAGTGTCTATTGCTTCCACTACATTTGAGAGGGCGGGATACAGTATATTGTGGGTCACCAGAAATACATTAAAAAGTGATGTATGGAAAAATATATTCGACCAGATTTGCCACTCCATAATCAAGCACGAGGTAGATAATGGTCTTGTGTTGCCCGATAAAATCGCACAGCGTAAAAAACTGCTGAGTCGTAATTGGTTAGAGCCCATGTCGTATAAGCAGTTCAGTAATCTATTAGTTGGTAAGAATAAAAATTACGATATATTAAAGTCCAGGAATGGTAGTGTTGATATTCTCAATAAAACACTTATCATTATTGATGAAGCACACAAATTATACGGCGGCGATCTTAAGCATACCGAAAAACCCGACACCGACATTATGGAGAAATTAATAATGAATAGTTATAAAAAATCCAAGGCTGATTCTTGTAAATTATTAATTATGACAGCGACACCATTTACCAATAGCCCACTTGAATTATTCAGTTTAACAAATTTATTTATGGAAACTGAAGCCGAAAAAATCACTACCAATAAGCAGGAATTCATCAAGGAATATATGAATAATGGTAATGTATTAACTGAATCTGGCTCTAAAAATATAGCCAATAAACTATCTGGTTATATCAGTTATTTAAATAGAGAGAAGGATGCCTCGCAGTTCGCACAGCCAATTATGATTAATGTCCCTGTATTGATGACTACCGTTGATGCCGAATTGAGGGATGCTATATTTTTGGGTAAAAAAATGAGTGATTTAGATGTGAAGGTTAATGCGGAAATCGCTTCATTAAAGGCAACTATCGCAAAAATGAAACAGTCATATAAAGCGGACAAAGTAAAGTTTGCTGCGTTTTACAAAATTGGAAGGACACCTGAAGAATGTAAAAATTTACTAAAAGCCGAGAAGGATGAGTGTATTAAAAAATATAAGGCTGAAGTGGCAGAGATGAAGGAAAAACTCGCTAAATTTATGGATAGTATAAAGGATTTAGAGGAGGAATTACACGAACTAAAAACTAATTCGGATACTGTTAAAAATCAACAGAAACTTAAATTACTGAAGAAGTCTCTCATTCAAGAATATATGCTATATACCCGCTGTGCTCATATTCGCTATGCCGCCGCAGTCAATAATGTGCCTAAAACAAGTAAAAATAAGGCTAAATCTATGTCTTTAAATCGCCCTAAAACAAAACAAACCACCAGAAAATTTAAAAGTCTTTAGGTATAATATAAATATATGTCGGTTAGACTAAGCCCAGCATACAACCCAGGTATGGCTGATATAAATCGTGTTTTTGTTACTTTAAAACCAACTATGACAGAGAACCGAATGCGTAAAATTTATGATACGCTTGAAATTCTTGATACGATAAATACACATAGCCGTGAAACTGTTAATCAGGATGATATTTCTGCGATGATTTTAAAAAAACAGTTGATTGCCGAAGTAAATAGTTTAAAAAATAAACCCAAACCACATAATAATAAGACACCTACCCACGTAACAAAGGGGTTTGAAGTTCGTGCGGCTGGTCGTAAAAAGAAGCCCAGGACTAAAAAGAAGCCCCTTGATACTAAGGGCAAAAACATAAAGCCCAAAAGAAATAAAACCAAAGGGAAATCTAAAAGAAGAAGCAAAAAGTGAATTTGATTAGAATTCAATAAATTTTATTTATCATATATATTTTTGATTTATATATGATATTTTCAGTATGTTGTTATATATTTACATAGACTTGTAGGTCTTTTTGCAATCGGGATGCTTCATAGCCGCACCGAAATTAATGTTTTTGGACTTGGCGAAACTTTTTACGTGCATAATCCATTTGCTGGGAGCCTTCTTTGTCTTCTTGGACGACTTCTTAGCGACCTTCTTGGCTGACTTCTTACCGACCTTCTTGCCGGATTTCTTGGCGGACTTCTTGGCGGATTTCTTAGGTGCCTTCTTGGCTCCACCCCTACGTTTCTTGGTGCCACGACGCTTCTTACCACCTAACATAACCTCACCGGCATCACCATCAAGACCTGCCTCACCATCATCGCCAGCATCCTCAATAATCTCGGCTTCAACGTCGGCTTTGACCTCATCAAGTTCGTGCATTTTATATATATATACGCAGATATTTTAAATAAATTCCTAAATATCATCATAGTAATAGTAGCATATTATGATAATAATTAAATTATTAGCCAATTATATAATGAATTATTTGTATCTATTATTACCAATTTTGAGTGTATATTCTGTTGGTACATTTTACCCAATAGAAAAAGACGCAGGAAAGGAAGTAGCGTATCGCCCTCCTGGTTGGGTGTTTGGTGTTGTTTGGCCTGTATTGTTATTATTAATTGGAAAATCTTGGACTTTGGCTCCAGATTTATCAAAATATTATATAATTTTAACAACTCTTTTAGCAAGTTGGTCTATGTTTTATGCTAATAATAGGAGTTTGGCGTTTTTAAATATTTTAACCTCTATTGCTATTACAATTTATTTGATATTAAGCAAATTCAAAAAAAAGTCTTCCAATTTATTAATACCACTATTGGCGTGGTTGTCGTTTGCCTCCTATCTCTCATATAATTCTATATGATTGTGCTAATAGTTAATTGCTGGCGAAATTATATACTCTATCCATAATACCGTCATAATATTCGTTATTAATAAATATATTAGTGTCTATATCCTGATTTCCATCAATAGTTAATACCATACCTTTTTCAATTTGGTCTGGAGAATAAAGCCATAAATCGTGATGGAGGTGACAATTTTGGAGATAAGATAGTGGGATTGCTTCGCCTGTTCTTGAGCGTTTTAATACTCTTTTTTCACATATTTCAGGGGAAGTTCTAATATAAACTGTTTTCAATTTTTGAATACAAATAGAGAATTCATCAAACCATTTGTTGTATATTTGATATTCTATGTCGTTGATTTTATTCGCTTTATATAACATCGTAGCAAATACATTTTTGTCTGTAAATATAGACCTTTCTGTTATTATAATATCATAATCTTTGGTTAGAGCATCTTTGAGTAATGTAAGACGACTAATATACGCCATCATTTGAAATGCGAAACCATATTTTTCATTATTATTATAAAACTTTTCTATTATATTCTCTCCGTCATTTTTATCAACAATAGATTCCCATATACTGACGGGTTCTTCAAGAAAACAAATTTTACAATTCTCCGTTTTAAGATTGCAGAAATTTTGAAAATTATTTTGAAAATATTTTAAAACCGATGATTTACCAGAACCAATATTACCGTCTAATGAGATAATAATGGGCTGTTTTTTTTCAATCATTTTATTATATAAAATATATAATAAAATTATTTTTTAATAGAATAATTCTATATGATATTTTTGCCTTTGTATTTCAATAAATCAATATTTTCACTTGTAGTAGGGAATTCGTCGGCACAATAATAATCTTGTAGCAATAGCCATTCAAATAACCCACCGAGATAAAGATACACATTAGAAAATCCCAATTTAGTTAATTGCTCGTATTTTTCTAAAACCTTGTTGTCGACGCTATTCTCTCCATAAATTACAATATTGATGGTTTTATCGGTCTTAAGATAATCACTTATCTTGTCTATCTCTTTTTCGGGTGATAATGTGTTTTTTATCAAACAACTTTGATTATCACTGCCTAATGTGCTAATTATTATAAATTTGCTGTTAGTATCATTCCTTACAACATTTTGCATTCCCTCAAAATTTAATTTAAATATACTTTGACTTGCTCCCATTTTAATATGATTTATTAGTATAATTTTAATATTAAAATGTAGAATATATAATTACAATCTCTCTGTTACAAAAATATAAACCCATAATAAAATTAAAAAAAACAAATTCCACAACACTATACATATAACATATCACGCATTATTCTTTGCCGCTTTCGCTGCTCTCTTCATCTTAAAATATTCCTCGTTTTGAACCCATCCCTTAATTGTTCTGAAACCCCAATCCGTTCGTGCGACACTTGGAATAAACAGCGTCCAGCAATATGGAATGTCCTTATCTAATTCTACTCTGTGATATGTGCGTGCTGGTGCGTAGCGATATGTCCCAGGCGAACGCCAAAACACTCCATCGTCCGTATGCTCCCAATACCCGCCTGCTAAAATAAATGTCCTGAATTCCCAAGGATGGTCATGTAAATCATCTGGGTCTGATTTTAGAAATTTATGGATAAATATATTGAATGGGAAACACTTCCTATCCTTAAGAAACACATAATATCTCTCCAGATATGGCTCATCATCTTCTCTGTCGTTGATAATTCTACGGCGACCTAAAAATTCCATTAGTTTTACAAACATAAATTCAAGCATCATTATATTTGTTTTTACGCATATATGATTATTTATATTTTTATTTCAATTTTTTTTATATATAGATATTCTTATCATTTTAGTATATAATAATTTATATTATTATTATATAATTCAACCCTTAATTCTTGTATTTTTGGTTTTAGAGCATTATGCTATCAATAATATATTTATATTTAAAAGTGTGTTTTTTTTGAATTTCATAAAGTAAAAATTTTTTAAGAATTGGACATTTATAAATGTCCAGTTTTCATATCTCATATAAAGTTTGTAAAATAAGTGAAATATGCCTATTTTCAAGAAATTAAACCTTTATGTAGTGTTATAAGATATATAAACAATAAATTTGATGAGACCATAAATATAATTTATATAAAAAATAATTTAGGGATATTTTTATATCCTTAAATATAAGGATGAACGAGGATAAAAAAGTGGAAAAAGTGGAAAAAAAATATAATTGTGTATGTTGTGATTACTTAACATCACGAAAAGAACATTATATAAAACATTTAGCAACGCAAAAACACAAACAAGCGTGTAATAGGACGAACGAGGATAATTTGGGGACGAATGAGGATAAAAATGTGGTAAATGTGGTAAATGTGGTAAATGTAAAATTCGCTTGTGATTGTGGTAAGACTTATAAATATAAACGGGGTTTATGGAATCATCAACAAAAGTGTAATTATGGAGAACCAGTATGTGTAGAAATTAAAAAAACAACAGAGGCATCGGGTGATGTAGTTGCACTACTAATGGAACAGAATAAACTCTTGACGGAACAAAGTAATAAACAGGCGGAGCAAA
>MDTF01008857.1_pt1 | contig 12114 bp, 11 predicted proteins | sample 811191 | NCBI WGS metagenome assembly MDTF01 (sample SAMN05326649, study PRJNA326480) | marine metagenome | isolation source: seawater | place: Southern Ocean | collected 2011
CGATCTCGTCGGGAACGAAGTCCACGTGGTCGTTGTCGCTCTTGCCGTGGGAGTTGTAGTCGTAGCCGGTGCGCCCCTCGATGTAGTCGGTGAGAGCACGCGGCACGCTGCCGTCGGTGCCGTACTTCGCGACGATGTCGGCGACGTGATTGCCGACCATCCCCCCGAACCACCGGCACTGGTCGCGCATGTGCTCCCAGTGCTCGCCGATGTACATGGGGGCCGCGACGCAGAAGTCGATCGACTCGGGGTCGCGGCCGGCTGCCGCTGCGGCATCCTTGACCGTTTTGATCATCCAGGCCGCGATGTCGAGGTCCGCCAGCTGCAGGATGAATCCGTCGGCCACTTCGCCCGTGAGCTTCAGCGCGAGCGGCCCGTACGCTGCGACCCAGACGTCCAGCTCGGACCCCTGGCTCCACGGGAACTGCAGCGTCGATCCCTTGTACTCGACGGCTCGAGAGTTCGCGAGCTCCCGGATCACGTGGATGGACTCCCGCAGTTCGGCCAGCGTCGACGGCTTGCCGTTGGTGACCCGCACCGCCGAGTCGCCGCGCCCGATGCCGCAGATCGTGCGGTTTCCGTACATCTCGTTCAAGGTCGCGAACACGGATGCCGTGACGGTCCAGTCCCGTGTCGCGGGGTTCGTCACGAACGGGCCGACGACGACCTTGCGGGTCTCGGCGAGGATCGCTGAGTAGATCACGTACGGTTCCTCCCACAGCAGGTGGGAGTCGAAGGTCCAGACGTGGCTGAAACCGTGCGCTTCGGCCAGCTTCGACAGCTGGATCACGCGCGACGCGGGAGGATTCGTCTGCAGGACGACACCGAAGTCCATCGTCATCGCCTCACACCAGGTACTGGCTCAGGCCGCGCTTGACGAAGCTGCCGTCGCCCTTGCGTCCGAGGTACTGGCCTGCGTCGACGATCACCTTGCCCTTGGAGATCACGGTGTCGACGTGCCCGTCGATCTCGAACCCCTCCCAGGCGGAGTGGTCCATGTTCATGTGGTGGGACTTGCCGGTGCTATGACCCAGGTCGTCGACCGGGAGGCCGATGGAGGTGTGACCGTTCGGATCGTAGACGACGATGTCGGCATCCGCCCCGGGCTGGATGACACCCTTCTTGCCGTACATGCCGAACATGCGCGCCGGGGTGGTGCTCGTGAGTTCGACCCACCGCTCCAGGGTGATCTCGCCGGTGACGACGCCCTGGTACATGAGATCCATCCGGTGCTCGACTGAGCCGATGCCGTTGGGGATCTTACGGAAGTCCTCCAGGCCCAGGGTCTTCTGATCCTTCATGCAGAACGGGCAGTGGTCGGTGGAGACCATCTGCAGATCGTTGGTGCGCAGGGCCTGCCACATGTGGTCCTGGTGGCCCTCGGCGCGCGAGCGCAGCGGCGTCGAGCACACCCACTTGGCGCCCTCGAACTGGCCCCACTGCTCGCTCGAGGCGCCCAACTGCTCTTCCAGCGACAGGTAGAGATACTGCGGGCAGGTCTCGCCGAATACGTTGAATCCGTTGTCGCGAGCGGCCGCGAGCTGCGCGACAGCCTGTTTCGCCGAGACGTGCACGACGTACAACGGCGCCCCGGTGATGTTCGAGAGCATGATCGCGCGGTGGGTGGCCTCTTCTTCGGCCTGCCAAACGCGGGCCTTGCCGTGGAAGAAGGGTGAGGTCTTGCCGGCATCGACGAGTTGCTGGGCGAGCACGTCGATGACGGGGCCGTTCTCGGCGTGCATCATCGTGAGCAGCCCCGTGTCGGCGGCGACCTGCATCGCTTTCAGGATCTGGGCATCGTCCGAGTAGAAGACGCCGGGGTAGGCCATGAACAGCTTGTAGCTCGTGATGCCTTCGTCAACGAGGGTCGGCAAGAACGCGAGCGATTCGTCGTCGATGCCGCCGACGATCTGGTGGAACCCGTAGTCGATCGCGCAGTTTCCCGCTGCCAACTCGTGCCACTTCGCAAGGCCGTCGGGCACTTTCGTGCCGTACGTCTGCACGGCGAAGTCGACGATGGTCGTCGTACCGCCCCACGCTGCCGCGCGCGTGCCGGTTTCGAACGTGTCGCTCGCGAACGTGCCCCCGAAAGGCAGCTGCATGTGCGTGTGGGCGTCGATGCCGCCGGGGATGACGTACTTGGCGCTCGCATCGACGACAGTGTCGACGGATGCCGCCAGGTTCGTGCCGAGCAGTTCCGAGCCGGGCGCGAGGACGGCGACGATCTTCTCGCCGTCGACGAGGACATCGGCCGGAGCCCGCCCGGTGGCGGAGACGACGGTGCCGCCGGTGATCAGTGTCGTGCTCACGGTGCGGAGATCCCTTCGTAGCTGTCGGGGCGACGGTCGCGGTAGAACTGCCAGTCGTCGCGCATCTCCTGCACCATGTCGAGGTTCAGGTCGCGAATGAGGACCTCCTCGTGCTCGCTCGAGCCCAGCGCCCCGACGAAATTGCCGCGCGGGTCGATCACCTGGCTCGTGCCGTAGAAGCTGACAGCCTCGTCGCCGTACTCGTTGTCCTCGCGGCCGACGCGATTGGGCTGGAGGACGAAGTAGCCGTTGGCAACAGCCGCGCACGGCCCCTCGACCTCCCACAGGCGGTTGGACAGGCCCGGCTTGGTCGCATTGGGGTTGAAGACCATGTGCGCGCCGTTCAGGCCGAGCTCGCGCCATCCCTCCGGGAAATGGCGGTCGTAGCAGATGTACATGCCGACCTTTCCGACCGCCGAGTCGAAGACGGGGTAGCCGAGGTTGCCCGGACGGAAGTAGAACTTCTCCCAGAACTTCTCGACGTGGGGGATGTGGTTCTTGCGATACGCCCCCAGCACGGTGCCGTCGGCATCCACGAGAACCGCCGTGTTGTAGTAGACCCCGGTCTGCGCTTCCTCGTAGATCGGCAGCACCATCACAGTGCCGAGCTCCTTCGCTACCGCGGCGAAGCGCTCCACGATCGGGCCGTCGACCGGCTCGGCATAGCGGTAGTACTTCTTGTCCTGTGTGATGCCGAAGTAGGGCCCGTAGAAGAGCTCCTGGAAGCACACCACCTGCGCGCCGTCGGCGGCGGCATCCCTCGCGAATTGCTCGTGCCTGTCGAGCATGGATGCCTTGTCGCCGGTCCACGTCGTCTGCGTGATGGCCGCTCTCACCGTCGTCATCTCGTGCACTCTCCGTCCGGTCGAAGGGGCCACGAAGCGCCGTGGCGTGTCTGTTATTGTTCGGCGTGAACATTTCCCTTCGGTTTCGTCCCGTGTCGCGACCGTAAATGTTGGTGTGATCGAGATTGGGTGGGCGATGACCACGGTGATCGATCGTGCGCACTTCACCGATCCCACGCCGCGCGCTATCGCGGCAGAGCTTGCCCGCCTGATCACGGCCGGAGATCTGGCCGCCGGTGAGCGACTGCCGACCGTGCGCGAGGTCGCGGGACGGCTCGGTGTGAGCCCTGCGACAGTGAGCGCTGCGTGGAAGGCGCTCTCGCAGGCCGGGCTGATCGTCTCGCGTGGGCGGGCAGGATCGTTCGTGCGCGAGGAACGGCAGGAGTGGATGTCGCCGCGCGTGCAGGGCCTTGCCCAGCATCCGGGATCGCCGCGGCTCGACCTCTCGGGAGGGACTCCGGATGCCGACCTGCTCCCCGACCTCGCGCGTGCCTTCTCGCGGGTGTCGCCGCGCGCTCACACCGGTCGATACCACGAGTCGCCCGTGCTACCCGAACTGGAGACGTTGCTCCGCCGGGTGTGGCCGAGCGATGCGGAGGCGATCACTGTCGTCGACGGTGCCCTGGACGGCGTCGGTCGTGCGCTCGAACAGGTCGTGCGCTTCGGAGACCGCGTGGTGGTCGAAAACCCCGGCTTCCCGTACTTCTTCGACCTCATCGAGCACCTGGGGGCGCAGCCGATCCCCGTAGAACTCGACGCCGAGGGGATCGCGCCGAGTAGCTTCGCGCGTGCGCTCGCGACGAGGCCGACCGCGGTGCTTCTGCAGCCGCGCGCACACAACCCCACGGGTGTGTCGACGAGCCCCGAGCGCGCGGCTGAGCTTGCGCGATTGGTACGCGCCTCGCGAAACGGAGCGCGGGTCGTCATCATCGAGGACGACCATTCCGGGCTCGTAGCCGCAGCGCCCGAGGTGACGCTCGCCCGGTGGCTGCCAGAGCAGGTCGTGCACGTACGCAGCTTCTCGAAATCCCACGGTCCCGATCTGCGCATCGCCGCGCTCGGAGGCCCATCGCGCATCGTCGACCGCGTCGTGGCGCGCAGGCTGCTGGGGCCGGGATGGACCTCACGTACCATCCAGGCCGTACTCTTCGATCTCTTGTCAGACCCCGTATCGATCGAGGCTGTGGTTCGCGCCCGCGAGAGCTACCGGACTCGTCAGCGGGAGCTGGCCGGCGCACTGCGCCGCCACGGAGTCTCAGCCGTTGCCGGTGACGGCCTCAACGTCTCCTGGGACGTCTCGGACGAGCGCGCGGCGCTCCTTCATCTCGCTGCGGCCGGCATCGGTGTGGCGGCGGGGTCGCCCTTTTTCCTCTCAGACCGCACCGCTCGCCCCCTCATCCGCGTCACTGTCGGTCTCGTGAGCGGTGACGTCGATGCCGTGGCTGCCTCGCTCGCGCGTGCGGTGCGCGTGACGGGCTGAGCGCCACCGCCCCAGTTGCGGCATCCGGCTGTTCCCGACGTCCGAGCCGCGCAGTGCGCTTCCCCGCATGACGACTCCCGCTCCGGCGGATCCCACAGTTGCGCCGCGCACGCGGTTGATCCGTACCCCGAACGAGCGCGTGTTCCTCCACGTTCTCGTGAACACTGCGGCCGCGAACATCACGACGAGCTACCTCTGGTTCGCGCTGACCTTCTGGGTGTACCTCGTGACACTCCTCGTCCCCGAAGAGCGGCACGCGAATGCCAACGGTCTGGTCGGCACAGTGCAGGGGATCGCCTTCATCATCACCAGCGTGTTCAGCGGCCTGTCGGTCGGCCCGCTCGGCATGGGGTGGACGCTGCTCATCGCCATCGTCGCAACCGCGATCGCGGGTGTTCACCTGCTCCTGCTCCGGATTCCCGAGGAGCAGCCGGCGGCATCCGTCGGACGCGGTGTCGACCTGCGCGGCGCGATCACCGCTGTGAGACTGGCGCCCGGGCTCTTCGCACTCATCATCTTCTCGACGTTCAACAACCTCATCGGTGGGGTCTACATCGCCCTGATGGACCCGTACGGGCTGACCCTGTTCAGTGTCGAAGCCTGGGGCACCGTGTTCGGGGTCGCCGCGACGGGGTTCATCGTCGGCGGCGTCCTGATCGCCAGGTTCGGCCTCGGACGCAACCCGATTCGCACGATGTTGCTCGTGGTCGCGGGCATGGGGCTACTGGGCGCGCTGTTCACGATCCGCGACTGGTGGCTGCTCTACGCCGTCGGGATCTGGCTCTACATGGCCCTCGTGCCCGCGGTCGAGGCAGCCGAGCAGACCGTGATCCAGAAGGTCGTGCCGTACGGATCGCAGGGGCGTGTGTTCGGGTTCGCCGCGGCTTTCGAATCGGCAGCCGCCCCCATCACCGCGTTCCTGATCGCGCCGATCGCGGAGTTCTGGGTCATCCCCTACATGGAAACGCCGAGCGGCCAGCAGACGTGGGGATGGCTTCTTGGGGACGGGGAGGCGCGCGGCATCGCGCTCGTGTTCGTCTTCGCAGGTCTCGCCATGGTCGTCATCGCCCTGCTCGCATTCGCGACGCGGTCGTACCGGCTCATCACCGAGCAATACCGGACCGCGCCCGAGACGCCGTCGCAGACCGAGTCCGAGACCGAGACCGAGCGGACGCCTGCGCCGTAGGCGGTCGGCCCGGCGCACATACATCTTCAGACTGACGCGCTCTGGGCGCGCGTTCCGTAGCGTGGGTGAGGTGAGACGCTCCGCACACTTTCGTGAACTCCTGCCGTACCAGGTGGCAACCGATGTGTCGGTTGCGGGAGTGTTCGGGCTGCTCTGTCTCCCCTTTGAGCTGACGATCGGCGGCTGGGCAGCCGAGTCGGCACTGCCGACCGTGGTCATGTGCCTTCTCTTCGCGGCGGCGCTCGCGCTGCGGCGGCTCTCACCGCCCCTCGCGCTCGCTACGGCGTGGGTCGGCGCGACGATGCAGATGCTGATGCTGCGTCCACCGTCGCCCGTCGACCTCGCGATCTTCGCCGTGCTCTACGCGACGGCTGCCTACGGGAGCACGCTGGTGTACTGGCTCGGATTCTCGTCGGCGATCGTCGGGGCCACCGTCATCACCGGCTATCTCTTCGGTTCGCAGCTGCTCAGTGCCGCGTCGTGGAGCGTCCTTCCGCTGGCAGCCGCTGTCCTCATCGCTGCGGGGTTCGCGTTGCTCCTGGCCTGGACCGTGGGTGCTCTGGTTCGAACGTCCCTGCGCGCTCGACGCACCCAGCGTGAGCGCGAGCGTGCCGAACGGGAACGCATCGAGGAGCAGGAGCGAGGTCGGATCGCGCGCGACATGCACGATGTCGTCGGTCATTCGCTGGCCGTCATCATCGCCCAGGCCGATGGGGCTCGCTACGCAGCCGACGCCGATCCGCAGGCGGGGAAGGACGCGCTCGCGACGATCTCGACAACGGCGCGCAGCGCGCTCGCTGATGTTCGGCTGCTGCTGGCGCAGTTGCGCCACAGCGAAGGGATGGCGCCGCAGCCGATGCTGAACGATCTGGAGAGTCTGTACTCCCAGGTGCGAGCTGCTGGCCTCGCGGTGCGCGTAGACGTGGAACCGATGCCTCCCGCGAACGTGCCGGCTGCCGTGCAGTTGGCCATCTACCGCGTGCTGCAGGAGGCGCTCACGAACGCCATCCGCCACGGCAACGGAGATGTCGAGGTGACGATGCGCTGGCTCCCGGACCGTCTGCACCTGTGGGCATCGAATCCTGTCGCGGAGCCCGTCGACCCGCCCGCGGCGGATGCCGCGCCCCTGACTGACCCCGCCGGAGTGAGCCACGGTATCGTCGGCATGCGCGAGCGGGCGCGGCTGGTCGGTGGGGCAGTGGAGGCAGGGATGGTCGGGGAGCTGTGGGTCGTGCGGGCGACCTTCCCCTTCGCCGCGGAACCGCAACCTCACGGGTCCGCGGCACGATGAACGACCAGAGCAACCCCGGTCCGGCCGTCATCCGTGTCGCGCTCGTGGATGACCAGGCGCTCTTTCGCGCCGGCATCCGCATGGTGATCGACTCCCAGCCCGACATGGCTGTCGTCGGCGAGGCGGGAGACGGCCAGGCGGCCCTGTCGATGGCGCGAGACACGCGTCCGGATGTCGTGCTCATGGACATCCGGATGCCCGTCATGGACGGGATCGAGGCGACGGCGCATTTGCTACAGGACCCTGGCGCGCCGCGGATCGTGATGCTGACGACGTTCGACCTCGATGAGGCAGCCGCACGCGCGATCCGCGGCGGCGCGAGCGGATTCCTGCTCAAGGATGCCGAGCCGGAGTTCGTGCTCGCCGCAATCCGCAGCGTGTACTCCGGTTCGGCGGTGATCGCGGCAACGGCCACGGCGCAGCTGTTCGCGCACTTCCGGGACGAACAGACCCGGCCGGCGCCGCGAGCGTTCGGCGAGCTGACCGAGAGAGAACGCGAGATCTTCGGTCTCGCCGCGCGGGGCCTGTCAAACGCCGAGATCGCGGCGCGAGAGTACCTTTCCGAGGCAACGGTGAAGACGCACGTCAGTCGCATCCTCGGCAAGCTCGAGCTGCGTGATCGCGTCCAACTCGTCGTTTTCGCCTACGAGCACGGCCTGGTCTGACACCGATCATGGGGCCGCTGGCCGCAGCCTCGCACGAGACGGATGCCGAGGAATCATCCTTCCGATGGATGACGGCGCGACTTCGGGCTGACGCGGGGGTACGGGCCTGATTCCTAGCGTCGGAGGTATGAAAATCACCACGACGCAGATGGGCTTGGCGGCCCGCGTAGAGAACCTCGGCAAGACCTATGGCTCCGGCAGCGGAACGGTCAGGGCGCTCGATGACGTCACTGTCGGCATCCGTCGCGGGGAGTTCACCGCGATCATGGGTCCCTCCGGCTCGGGCAAGTCGACCCTCATGCACATCATGGCTGGGCTCGACGCCCCGACTGCCGGGCGGGTGTGGATCGGCGACACTGACATCACCGATCTCGGTGACCTCGAACTCACGATCCTCCGTCGTCGTCGTGTCGGTTTCGTGTTCCAGTCCTTCAACCTCGTGCCGACCCTCGATGCGCTCGGCAACATCCTGTTGCCCTTCGACCTGGACGGCCGCACGCCGAGTGTGTTGGAACGCTCGCGCATCGACGGGCTGATCGACACCCTCGGGCTTCGCTCGCGCTTGAATCACCGGCCGCACGAGCTCTCGGGTGGCCAGCAGCAGCGTGTTGCGATAGCCCGCGCCCTGGCGACCGCGCCCGACCTGCTCTTCGCCGACGAGCCGACGGGAAACCTCGACTCGCGCTCGGGGCGTGAGGTGCTCGCTCTGCTGGCTGAAGCGAGCCGCACCCGGGGGCAATCGATCGCCATGGTCACCCATGACCCCGTCGCCGCCAGCCACGCTGACCGGGTCCTGTTCCTCGGCGACGGGCGCCTCGTCGCCGACAAGCCCGCGCAGACCGCCGAGCAGATTTCGGCTCACATGCTGGCAGCCGACGCCGGCGCGCAGACTCGTCGGGCGGAGGTCGGCGCATGAGCGCGGTCGCGGCATCCGTCGAGGAGGCTCCGCTCCGCATGCCCCGTGCCCGCGCTAACGTCGCGTGGCTGCGTGAACGCGGGATGGGGGCGAGCATCCTGGTCGCTGCAATCTCGACCGTGTTCGGGGTCGTGCTCATCGCCACGACCGACTTTCTGGCGGCGATGCTGCGGGCGGACCCGTACATCGGCGACAGCGGCACCCTCGCCTTCATCCTCGGATTCCTCACTCTGCTGCTCGTCGCGCTCGCGGTCTATGTCGCCGGCATCGTCACGGCCAACACGTTCGCGACTGTCGTCGCCGGACGATCGCGCCAGATCGCCCTGCTGCGTCTGATCGGCGCGTCGGCGCGGTCGCAGCGAGCACGCGTGGCCTCCCAGGGCCTGATCGTCGGCGTGCTCGGCGCGACGATCGGCACGGTGCTGGGCATCGTCGTCTCTGCCGCCGGAGCGCAGATCGCGATAGTCCGCCTCGGGCTTGATGGCGTGCACGTCGCGCCCGTCACGCCGTCGATGCTGCTGCCCGCCGTGATCGTCGCACTCACCACGTGGCTCGCGGCGTGGATCGGTTCCCGGCGAGTTCTCGCGGTCACCCCGCTGCAGGCAGTGTCGGGCTCGGTTCCCCTCGCCACCGATGAGGTAGGCGCCCGTCGAGGCAAGCACGCGGTTGCCGGCATCCTGTTCGCCCTCGGCGCGGTTGCGCTTGCCGCGGGCATCCTGCTGGGACTTGTCTCACCGCTCGGCGTGGTCGTCGCCTTCGTCGGTGGAGTCCTCTCGTTCACCGGCATCACGATGGCAGCTCCGCTGGTCATGCCTCCGGCGCTGCGCCTGGTCGGCCGTGCTTTCGGGCGCTCCGCTCCTGCGCGGCTCGCGGTGCAGAATGCCTACCGGAACCCGGAGCGCTCCGCCCGGACATCGATCGGCATCGTCATCGGCGTGACGCTCGTGACGATGTTCGCGGTAGCTATCGAGTCGGTGAAGGCGGTGCTCACGGCCAACGCGGGGGGCGAGCTCGATCCTGAGCTCGCGAGCATCATGGACACGTTCGCGGCAATCATGATGGGACTGGTTGCGATCTCGGCGGTGATCGCGGGCGTCGGGCTCGTGAACCTGCTGACCCTCGGCGTCATCCAGCGCACCCGGGAACTGGGCCTCCTCCGCGCCCTCGGCGTCTCGATCGCGCAGATCCGCCGGATGGTGCTGTTGGAGGCTCTGCACGTGACGGTGACCGCGACAGTCCTGGGCGTTCTCCTCGGCATCGCCTACGGCTGGGCCGGAGCGCAGTCCCTCCTCGGCAGCGTTCCCACGAACCCGGACGGGATCATCCAGGCCGGCATCGTCTACCCCGCGGTCCCGATGGTTCCGCTGCTGGTGATCGTGGCGGCGACGGCGATCCTCACCGTCGTTGCGTCAGTCACCCCCACGCGCCTGGCAACCCGCGTCGCGCCGGTGGCGGCGCTCAGCGAGTAGACCGGTCAGAGGTCAGGCCGTGGCGACCGCGTCGGCTTCTCCTGACTCGGCCGTCACGGCATCCGGATCGTGCGCCCACGACGGCGCGATCTGACGGATGCGGGCTGCCCGCCACTGCCAGACCGCCCAGAGGCCCGGCCACAGCGCGGGCGCAGCAGCGCCACCGATCACGAGGCGCTCTCGCCACAGGGTGCGGCCATCCGGAAGGGGAGACACCGCCATCTGGTGGTCCCAGACGTCGAGGACCGCGAGTGGGCCGGTCAGCGGCATCCCGGAGTCACGGATGATCCGCACGCGCACCCCGCCTACCTCACGTTCGGCATCCGTGATCGAGATGAGCTGACGGCCGACCGGGATAAGCCCGGCGACGCTGAGCCCGACTGCGGCATTCTGGCCGTGCTCCCACTGCGTCGGGATCGCTTCCAGAGGCTGCATGTCGAGGAACGGTCCGTACACCTCGGCGAGTACCCGCGGTGAGTGCAGAGCGCGCCAGGCGGCGTCGGCGTCGCAATCGATCGTGAACTTGCTGAGCACGCGCATGCGGCAAGTCTCGCATCCGGTCTCGCCCTACGCTGGACGGATGCCGACAGTCGAGCCCGCGCCTCGCGAAGAACAGTCCCGGTACCAGGTGCGTTTCGATTGGGGTCTTGCCGGCCTCGACCGGGTCGCGCCGGCCGAGATCACGATCGTGGTCGACGTGCTGGCTTCGGGCACGGATGCCGAGCTCCTCGCCTCACGAGCCGCCGATCGCGGCGCCGTCGTGATCCGCGCTGACCTGCGCACAGCGAGCGCCGCAGCCGACGCTGCCGTCGCAGAACAGCACCGTCGGGCGGCGCGCACGAGTATTGCGGTGATCGCGGTCGGGCAAACCGACGCCAGTTCTGGTGCACTGAGGTTCGCGGTGGAGGACCTCTTCGGGGCGGGGGCCGTGATCGACGCACTCGCTGCGCGAGGGATCGATCATTCGTCTCCCGAGGCTGCTGCCGCTTGTGAGGCGTTCCGGGGACTGCGCCCCGCGCTTCGCCACCTGCTCACCGCCAGCGTCACCGGCCAGTGCTGGCTCGAAGAGGGTCGGCGCGACGCGGTTTTGGCCGCGGCCGAGGTCGACGCGGCTCGGTGAACTGCGTCGCCGAGAGAGGCGAAACCGAACGACACGCGGGTTTCGCGAGGCGTTGTGTCGCGCTCACGTCGCGGCCATGTTAGCGATAACTTCTGTCATCCTTCGCGGTTAGGTTCGTCCCCCGTCGGCATCGCCCGGTGCCGTCGTGGAAAGGAATCCTCCGTTCATGACCGTCGATCGACGCGTCACTCGGAGCGCTGCTGCAGCCTGAGCTGCACTCGCGCTCGGGTGCGCTCTCCTCGTTCCCGCTGTCGCTACCGCTGAAGACGGAAATCAGCTCGTCGGCCCCGCCGAGACGCTTCTCATCGAGAACGTCCATGCCGCAGGCAAGGTGCTCGTGATCGGCTCCGAGCAGGCTCAGCTGACCAATCCCGATGACACACCGGCTGCCGCAGCCATCTTCGAGATCGGTGACACCGCGTCGGCGATCACCGCGCAGGAGGTCCTCGCATACCCGGTGCGTGGCACCACGTAGCCATCGTGAACGATCCGGCAGCCGACACCGCGATCATGTACGTCGATGGCGTTCCGGTTCTGCGCAACGCGTCGTCGGTTGGCGGGATGATGGCAGCTGACTTCATGCCATGGATCATCGGCACCTCCACCTGGGAGACCGAGCCCGATCACGGCTGGTACGGATGCGTCGGTGAGACCCGCATCGTCGATCACGCGCTCACCACCTCGCAGTTCCTCGACAACCGAGTGAACATCGCCGATTCCTTTGCGGTGACGACCGATTTCGGCGCTGTCTACGCCCCCGACCAACAGCTCACCGAGGTCACGGGAACGGGCCTGCCCGGCTCCGGCGTGCGCATCGCGGACGCGGACGGCAC
>MDTF01006874.1_pt1 | contig 12108 bp, 9 predicted proteins | sample 811191 | NCBI WGS metagenome assembly MDTF01 (sample SAMN05326649, study PRJNA326480) | marine metagenome | isolation source: seawater | place: Southern Ocean | collected 2011
AGATTAACCGCATCACCCAATACCGTATAAGATCTGCGATAAATAGACCCCATATCACCCACGTTCATTAAACCGGTGTTGATTCCAACACCAATATTAATCTCCGGTAAACCGGCTTCCAAGAATAGTGCTTTTAGCTCCTGCGTTTTATCCAACATTTTAAGAGCGCAGCGGACCGCATTACCCCGATGGTCAGGGTCGTCCAATGGCGCCCCCCAAAATGCCATCACCATGTCACCAACGTATTTATCAATGGTTCCATGGTGATCAAAAATTAGTCCGGTAATTGGCGTAAAGAAGTCATTTAAGAGCTTCTTTAGCTGTGTGGCCGTCAACGCTTCTGACATGGAGGTAAAACCTCTAATATCGGAAAACAAAACTGTTAGCTCTTTGCTTTCACCTTCGAAAGAGTAATTGTCAGGATTTGCCAACATCGAGTCGATATGGGCGGGTGACACATATTGATCAAACATGCTCTTAATTATTTTACGGGTTTGGCTTTCTGCTAGAAAACCATAAACCAAATTGATGGTTGTAATTAAAACAATTAGAAAAAGCAAAGTGACTAGCGGAAAATCCAATTTATAAACTGTCCATAATTGAAAATTCGTCCAGATGCTGAGCACGATCAAAACCAGAGTTAACACAGCCATGTTCGCTGCTCCCAAGAAGGGATACACCATTGCCAGACCCAAACCCAAAACCAAAGCAACCAAGAACATCGCACCTAAGGTCCAGTCAGGCCTGTAGGGGAAAAATATATCATCTCCTTTTTCGAAGCTTGCGAAAACAGACTGAGTATTCGAGGCACCCGAACTTACATTAACGGTAGTAACGGCGATACTGTCTAGCAGCGCATTAAGCATATTCGCATGCACCTCGACTCCCGGATAAACTCGTTGTAAAGGCATCGACCGTATATCACCAAGTCCGGGCGCTGACGTCCCCACCAAAACCAAGCTATTTTCCAGAGCGAGCCTTTCTTCGTCGTTTAATGTTCCCCGCAGTACATCAGTGGCCGAAATATAGGGATAGTGTTCGTTGCTGTTTCGTGATGACCTGCCTACATAAGGCACATTTACCTGTCCTCGCTCGTCTGTAGGAATAGTAAAAGCACCTGCCCCTTTCCCAATGCGCACCGCTGTTACCACTTCACGATTACTGTAGTTCTGAGTAACCAGCTCATAACTTTCTAAAAAATTATAGACCCTGAGCATTTCTAAAGAAAGCGTCGGAAACAACTCTGAACCATAGCGCATAATTAAGGGCACACGCCTAACGACCCCATCGGAATCTGGCTGTTGGTTCATACTTCCGCTACCCGCGGATGAGTCATTAAGAATGCTGATATTGCCGGTATAGCCCTGCATATCCAAGACTGTGACCGCCTCCGCTCGCTCTTTGCCTATATCTACAATAGAGTCTGGAAGTTCGTTATAGGACACTGAGCTTTGTGGATTAAAATTGACCGCCAGCACTACGTCCGTATTCTGTCGCATCGAGTTGGCGAAGTAGATATCACCATTAATTTGATCTTCTATCTTATTCAAAGTCTCTGAAAACGCCGGGTCCAGTTGACTCAGATCAACTGACTCAAGTAGATCACGAACGCCTCGATCAGGCTCAGGAAAGGTGATGTCGAAGCCTATTACGAGCGCCCCATATTCACTTAATCGCTCGGTCAGCTGCCCTACTTTAATTCGATTCCAGGGGTACTGACCTTCTGCTTGCAGGCTTCGCTCATCCAAATCCACTATTACGATGTTGTTGCCAGCAGATTTCTCAGGTTTGGCAGTCGAAGCCATACGCTGATCATAGACCAGGTAGTCCATGCGGTTTAGTAGGTTAAAAACGCTGGCGGGAGCTGCAATTTGCAAGTAAAGAACAAACATTGTGCCGAGCACGCCAAAATAGGTCGGCAACCTTTTACCCTGATTCAAAAACCGGCGAGTAAACCGAAGTAAGTTATTTAAAAATGCAGGAGCGCGCATAAGATTGTTATCGGGTTAGACTTTTTATCATTTTAGCGTACTTGACGAAAAGTTATTATAGGGCTTATTGGTTAGGGGTCTATCCCTAAATGGGACTATACTTCATTTCCGTGAGTAGGCAGACTCAGCGCCCCCTCGTAATTCCAACCCAAAATTAGTCTAAATCAATGCAAATATTTAAAGAGTTTAGTTTCGAAGCCGCCCACCGACTACCCAATGTTCCCTCTGATCATCAGTGTTCTAGACTTCACGGCCATTCATTTAAGGCTAGAATAACCGTTGAAGGCGAAGCGGGAATTGAGTCTGGCTGGGTTATGGATTTTTCTGAACTGAGCAGGGCATTTCGGCCGCTTTTAGAGCAGCTGGATCACTATTATTTAAATGACATCGAAGGCTTAGAAAACCCAACCAGTGAAAACCTTGCCAAATGGATATGGCTGCGCCTGCAACCGAGCCTACCGAATCTCTACGAAATTGAGATTAGAGAAACCTGTAACAGCGGTTGTCGCTATCATGGTGACTAGCTCTTTCATGCTAAAAATGCAGCCGGCTCAACACTTTCATCCGTAAGCAATTCCGAATTTAATTCCGCCTTACGCATGACCAGCTGCTTAGCCGCCATAAACTCCTTCGGCCTTGATATACAGTCAGCTGCAATAAGTCGTTTACCTTTAAAGTAGAACAGCGCAAAGCCTGCCCCAGCTTCATTTGTCGCATCACCGCGAATAGCGACTTTATCGAAACCGTCGCTAAGCCCAACCATTTGTAGTTTTACATCATATTGGTCAGACCAAAACCACGGCACCGCATCATAGGTCTTATCGACGCCGCAGAGGTTTGCTGCCGCAACCCTGCTTTGATCATTGGCATTTTGCACTGACTCTAACCGAAGCTGCTTCCCGTAAAGTGCCGAGGGGTGATTACTGCAATCACCAGCAGCAAAAATGTCGGAGTTACTGGTTTGCCCGCGCTCATCGACCACGATGCCATTATCAATCGCCAAATTAGCTTTCAGGGCGAGATCGACATTAGGCCGCACCCCAATCCCTACGATGACCATATCGGCAGGCAAGCGTAGACCTCCCTCACATAGCACAGCGGCGACCGATTCATCGCCTTCCAAGGAAATCACCTTGGTTGAAGTCAAAACCTTTACACCCTGTTGCCGGTGTAAAGATTCCATATACTCAGACATTACCGAGCTAGTGACACGAGCTAAAACTCGGCTCTGCATTTCCAAAACGGTAACATCCACACCTAGCTTTGCCAACACAGCAGCGGCCTCTAAACCGATATAACCGCCACCAATAATGACCGCAGTCTTAGCAGACGCCAGCCGTTTTTTGATGGCCACGATATCAGCCACTGATCGAATGGTATGAACGCCGGCTAATAACGAACCCATGGGCAATGGGATAGCAGACGCACCTGTACACAACGCCAGCTTGTCGTAACCCAGCTTCTTGCCATCGGCCAACAAGACGGTTTTCGCCTCACTATCCAAATCTACAATTGGACTGCCCAACAACAGATCGATTGCGTTATCCACAAAGACTTTTTCTGGACGCAGCCGAATATTATCCAGCTCTTTTACACCGGCTAAAAACTCCTTCGATAGAGGTGGCCTGTGATAGGGCAATTCTGCTTCATCGCCGATTAGGGTAATAGCTCCATCCCAACCTTCTCGTCTAAGCTGCAAAGCCAATGATGTGCCTGCATGACTTGCCCCTACTACGATACAATGTTTCTTTTCCATAATTTTTACAGGCCTTAAACTGTTGCTTCTAACTGCCAATTAATAGATTTACTCTCATGCTGTGCAAGGTAGGTATTGGCTGTTGAAAAATGATGATTGCCAAAAAAACCTCTGCTTGCCGACAGCGGTGATGGGTGTGGGGAAGACAACACTAAGTGTCTGGAACGATCAATCATCGCCCCTTTTTTTTGGGCGTGGCTGCCCCACAAAATAAAGACTAAATGCTGCCGCTGTATATTCAAACTCTCAACGATCTTGTCAGTAAACTGCTCCCAACCTATTCCCTTGTGCGAGGCCGCTTGAGCAGACTCAACTGTAAAAACGCAGTTAAGCAGCAAAACACCCTGCTTTGCCCAAGACTCTAAATTACCGTGAGCAGGAGCAGTGCAACCAAGGTCAGCATGCAGCTCTTTGAAGATATTGCGCAACGATGGAGGCACTCTAACACCGGATTTAACAGAAAAGCACAGCCCATGAGCCTGGCCTTCTCCATGATAGGGATCCTGTCCTAATATGACGACTTTAGCAGACTCAAAGGGCGTTAGATTCAAGGCTGAAAAGATTTCAGCCGCTGGCGGAAAAACCACCCTCCCAGCAGACCTCTGCTCTAGCAGATAAGCCTGCAAAGTTACCATATAAGGTTTTGAAAACTCACCTTCTAGCACCGCTCTCCAGGAGGGCTCAAGGCTTATCGGGCGGCTATCATCAGTCATATTACTCGCCGTCTTGAACTGGCCGCATATGAGGAAACAACAAAACATCTTTGATTGAGGCCGAATCAGTAAACAACATGACCAACCTGTCAATGCCTATGCCCTCACCAGCGGTGGGCGGCATCCCATATTCAAGCGCAGTAATATAGTCTTCGTCATAATGCATAGCCTCTATATCGCCAGAGTCCTTTTCTGCGACCTGGGCCTTAAACCTTTCAGCCTGATCCTCTGGATCATTTAGCTCCGAAAAGCCGTTAGCCAACTCGCGACCACCGATAATGAGTTCAAAGCGATCTGTAATATCCGGGTTTTCTTCATTACGTCTGGCTAAAGGAGAGACCTCGATTGGGTACTGGGTAATAAAAGTGGGCTGATCCAGTTTTGATTCGACCTGCTGGTCGAACACCTCCATAAGAATTTTTCCATGGGCCCAGCTTTCATCAAAACGCACATCGAAGCGATTAGCAGTCTCGACTAGCGACTCCTTAGTTTCCAAATCTTTCATTTTTACACCCTCGCAAAAGCGACAGATAGATTCTTTTACACTTAGGCGATCGAAAGCAGTATTAAAATCGTAAACAGACCCTTGATAAGTAACCTTGCTGTCGCCGAATAGCGCTTTAGCAATTTCCCTAAACAAATCTTCCGTCAAATCCATCAAATCTTCATAGCGGGAATAGGTCTGATAAAATTCCAGCATAGTGAATTCCGGATTATGCCGAGTGGAAAGACCTTCGTTTCGAAAATTTCGATTCAGCTCAAAAACCTTTTCAAACCCACCCACTACCAAACGCTTAAGATAAAGCTCAGGCGCTACACGCAAATACATATCCTGGTCCAGAGCATTGTGATGAGTAATAAAAGGTCGAGCAGTCGCACCACCGGGGATAATTTGCATCATTGGCGTCTCAACTTCCATAAACCCCAGGTCATCAAAATAACGCCGAATGAAGGCAACTATTTTAGATCGTGTCGTGAATACGCTCCTAGATTCCTGATTAACGATTAGATCAACATAGCGTTGACGGTATCGCATTTCAGTATCAGTTAAGCCTTTGAATTTATCTGGCAGCGGCCGCAATGACTTTGTTACCAACTCAAAACTCGCAACCCTCACGGTCAGCTCATCCTTGTTAGTTTTAAAGACCTCGCCATGCACGCCAATGATATCTCCCAAATCCAGAGACTTGATCTTTTTAGCCAAATCTTCTGGAAATGACTTGTTGTTTAAGTACAATTGGATTTGATCGCTGCCATCTTGAATAACAACGAAGGGTCCGCGAATTCTGATAATGCGGCCCGCCAACACTACCTGCATCGAAATTTTTTCTAGCTCGTCTTTAGACTTATCCGCAAATTCTGCAACTAAATTACTAGCATCGTGCAATCGCTTAAAGCTATTAGGAAAAGCCTGACCATGTTCGCGAAGTTCAGACAGCTTTTCTCGCCGCTGTGCTATCAACTTATTTTCGTCATTGCCATCTACGCTGTTGTTCTCTTGTTCTGACATAGTGCTTACAATCCCATTTTCAAACTAGCTTCAATAAACTTATCAATATCGCCATCCAATACCGCACCGGTATTTGTAGCCTCTACATTGGTCCGAAGATCCTTAATACGCGAGGCATCTAAAACGTACGAACGTATCTGGCTGCCCCAGCCAATATCCGCCTTAGCGTCTTCAACGGTTTGTGCCTCGTCGCTACGTTTCATTTCTTCCAACTCGTACAACTTTGCTTTGAGCTGCTTCATCGCCATGTCTTTGTTTTTATGCTGCGAACGCTGATTTTGGCACTGCACTACAATACCGCTTGGCTCGTGAGTTAAGCGCACGGCTGAATCTGTTTTATTAACATGCTGACCGCCTGCACCGCTGGAACGATACGTGTCAATCCGCACATCTGACATATTCAAATCAACTTCGATATCATCGTTTATCTCAGGTGATACAAAGACAGAAGCAAAGGATGTATGCCGGCGACTTCCAGAATCGAAGGGCGACTTTCTCACCAAGCGGTGAACACCTGTCTCAGTCCGAAGCCAACCAAAAGCAAACTCCCCGCTAATGTGCAAAGTAGCACTTTTGATACCTGCCACATCACCGCCGGAAACCTCCGCAAGCTCCGCCTTAAAGCCTTTACTCTCCCCCCAACGCAGATACATGCGCAGCAGCATTTCAGCCCAGTCCTGAGCTTCTGTGCCTCCTGAGCCCGCCTGAATATCGAGGTAAGCATTGTTGGCATCCATCGCCCCGGAAAACATCCTTCTGAATTCCAGTTTTTCCAACCTAGAATGAAGACCTACTAAATCGTCGCTAGCAGCCTCGTAAAGTTCGGCATCATCTTCCTCTTGGGAGAGACTAAGCAACTCTTCAACCTCTGTAATACCAGAGGACATTTTCTCAATTGTTTGAACAACTATTTCCAAGTCTGAACGCTCCTTGCCAAGAGCTTGAGCATACTCAGGTTTATCCCACACGGTCGACTCACCGAGCTCGAGCTCCACTTCAGCTAAGCGCTCACGCTTCACTTCGTAGTCAAAGATACCCCCGAAGACTATCGACCCGGGTAGTTAGATCTTTTAATTGTGTGAGTTGATTGTTGATTTCCAGCATTAAAGCATTCCTAATAAATAACAGTTGCGATGCATTTTACCTTAATAATAGGTGGATTCCAGCGTCCCTTTCAGGCTCAAGCAGCTAGCTGATACTTAGCTCGAATTAACCTCGCGGCAATTTAGTGATTCGGAATTGAGAAATCAGCCATCTTAACGATAAGATTTACAGCAAACACAGGACAATAGTAACACTTCCCACTGTAGGTCTAAGGTTGGCAATGCGATAATGATCCAATCTTACAAAATTCCCTAAAAAACCCCCTATCAATAACGGATAAGCCATTGCAAATTGAACATGCAGAACTGAATTGGAAAGATCCGGCCAATCCCCGCTCAATAAAATTTGACGATATCTACTATTCTACTTCCGGCGCGCGCGCCGAGTCGACCCACGTATTTCTAAATGGCACAGAACTCACAGCGCGCTGGCAAAGCAATAAGACAGACTCACCGACGTACTCAATCGCAGAGATAGGCTTTGGAAGTGGCCTTAATTTCTTGAACACCTGGCAACTTTGGCAACAATCCACACAAAAACCAGGCCGGCTTCATTACATCGCATTTGAAAAATACCCGCTTCAAAAAGCCGACCTAAAACGCCTGCTGGGAAACTGGCCATCACTGTCTCCGCAAGTTGCAGAGCTACTGCGTCACTACCCCGAACACAGCCGAGTCTGCCATCGTCTTTTGATAGCACCGGACGTCACTTTAGATCTGTATTTTGGGGATGCCCTGCTGCGCTTGCAAACAATTAACAAAACAATCTGCAGCGGGCTCGACAGCTGGTTTCTTGACGGCTTTAGCCCCAGCCTAAACCCAGAACTATGGCAAGATGCCTTAATTAAAGAAATGGCCCGCCTAAGCCTGCCCGGGGCAACGGTGGCAACTTACAGCGCCGCTGGATTTATCCGCAGGCAGCTTAGCGATGCGGGCTTTGTGGTGGAAAGAAAGCCTGGGTATGGCAAAAAACGCCATATGACCACGGCAGTTTTTTCCGGCTTGAGCCAAGAGCAAACTTACCCCACTTACAAAAATGAACCGTGGTATAGATTACCTCAAGTGACCCGCATGCCTCGAACCGCCACGGTCATTGGTGCCGGCCTCGCCGGCTGCAGCACAGCCTATGCACTAGCTCAACGGGGAATCCAGGTAACAGTAGTAGACAGCGGCAATTATCCTGCCTCGAACGCCTCCGGAATTCACCAGTTGGCGCTTCGCCCCCGCCTGTTTAAAACAGCTTCAGCATTAGCTGAATTCTACTTGCAGAGCTTTTTATTCGCCGCTTCACAATTCAGACTTTTAGGAACAGAGCCCTCGCGTGATAAATTTTGGCACCCCTGCGGCGTCATCCAATTATCAACAGCACTAAACAAACGAAATAAATTATCCAGCGCAGCAGTAGAGTCTCTTTATGGTTCAGAAATAGTTGAGCTACTCGAAAAAAAACAGGCTTCAGAAATCGCGGGCACCTTAATCGCTGAAGATGGGTTGCATTTTCAGTTGGGCGGCTGGGTTGACTCACCAGGTTTATGCAAGCGCTACTTGGACTCTGCGCGGATTCGCTTTGTTAAAGACTGCTGTATTGAGCGCATTGAAAAATCAAGCAGCGCTAACGGCCAATGGCAGGCACATCCAAAAAACTTAAGCATAAGCACCTTTCAATCGGATATCATCGTTCTGGCTAACAGCTATAACGCCAGCTGCTTTCCAATAGTCGAATCAATCCCGCTGCGAACAGTCAGAGGTCAAGCCAGCTACACCGATAGCTCGGAGGCAAGCATTAAACTGCGCACCGTGCTGTGCGGCCAGCGCAGTCTTTTCCCAGCCGTTGATTCTACGCAAACGATTTCTGCAAGCTATCGGCAGGAGATCGACGAAGCTAGGAGTAAGAACGACGACCAAGAAAACCTAAACGCACTAGCCGCTGACTTCCCACAGTTTTCTACATTAAAGGTAAGCAGTTCTGGAATCGGGATTAGGTGTAATACCCCGGATTTCAAACCGGTAATCGGAATGGCACCAAACTTCGAAAAGATGATAGAAGAATACGCCCACCTTAAGCTGGACGCCGGCAAGGTCTTCTCTAATCCTGGGCATTATCATAACGGCCTATACCTGAACCTTGCCCATGGATCCAACGGACTGGCAACAGCACCGTTGGCTGGAGAAACGTTAGCGAGCATGATATGTGGCGAAGTTAGCCCGATAAGCACAGAAGCTCTCGCAAACTTGAGTGCCACCCGCTTTTTAATCAGAGATTTAAAGAAGCAGAGATCTTAAAAAAGATCCATTTAACGGCTGTAAAAAGCGGAAACTGCAGCGTGCAGTAATATCGGATCGGCTGATCCTGCCAGCTCACGGATAGAGTGCATTCCGAACGTAGCAACTCCAATATCCACTGTTGGCACTCCCAGTGCACTCGCAATAATCGGACCGATCGTACTTCCGCAGGCCATATCACTGCGAACGACAAATGCTTGGTAAGGAACATTTACCTCATCACAAATGGACTTGAATTGGGCAACAGTTTGGCTGTTACTGGCATAGCGCTGGTTGGCGTTGATTTTTATAACCGGACCGCTGTTTAACAGGGGCCTATGCTGCTCGTCATGCACATCCATATAATTTGGATGCACCCCATGAGCATTATCAATTGATAACATCAACGATTGGTGAATTGTACGCTCCAAGGCATCCGGACCGGCATTGCCCAGCATCCGTTCCAAGATTGCCTTTAAAAAAGGACCTTGGGCACCTGAGGTTGAGGAGCTGCCAACTTCTTCATGGTCATTACAAACCAATACAGCCGCATGCTCGTCTTTGCTGTCTAGCATAGCGCGGCAGGCAACGAAGCAACTGAGTAAATTATCCAATCGTGCCGAGGCGATAAACTGCCCATCCAGCCCCACTTCTGCAGGCGGCTGAGTGTCATAAAAATACAGCTCATGAGACAGCACTTTCGCAATAGAAACGTCGTCTGCATAAGTTTGCAAATGCGTAACCAAAAAATCATCAAAACTAAACTCGTCCCCTGCTTTTAATTGCAACAAGATTGGAGGCAGCTGTTTTTGTGCATTAATAGTTCGGCCAGTGTTTGCCTCTCTATCCAAGTGGATAGCCAAGCTAGGTATGAACGCGACCGGTTCAAGAAGATCGATAAGCACCGACTCCAACTCACCAGCCTTAGTCTTGTAATCAACGCGACCGGCGAGAGACAAATCTCTATCGAACCATGGGTTTAAAAGTGCCCCCCCATAAACCTCAACACCTAATTGCACATAACCTTGCTTGTTGATAACTGGATTCGGCTTCACTTTCAAACAGGGGCTGTCAGTATGAGTACCAGCCAAGTGAATACCATCACTGACCAAGTCATGATCGCCGGTTTTAAAGGCAACCAAGGCAGAGTCGTTACGTATTACAAAGTAGCGTTGACCGGGTTTTAATTCCCAGCTGTTTGCTTCATCTAACTGAACGAATCCCCCCTCTTCTAGCATGGCTGCCATATTCGCAACAGCATGAAAAGGCGTTGGAGATCCCTGCAGGAAGTCGAGTAATTCGTCGTTAAAAGTGAGGTCAGTCATATTTTTTTTAAACCCTCGGGCTCCAATAAGCACCGAGGGTTTTCGCTTCTCTAGCGGATTTCTAAAAGCTCTACATCAAAAATCAGTGCAGAATTCGGGGGAATAGCAGGAGTTGGAGATGCTTCACCGTAGGCAAGGCCAGGTGGGATAAAAAGTCTCCACTTATCACCGACGGTCATAAGCTGTAATGCTTCAGTCCAGCCGGCAATAACCTGCGACAAACCAAACGTTGCTGGCTCGCCTCGGTCGACCGAACTATCAAAGACCGTTCCGTCGGTTAATGTACCGTGATAGTGCGCAAGCACCGAATCACTAGTGGATGGTGATGCGGCCCCTGCAGTGCCAGACTCCAATATTTGATATTGCAGCCCAGAATCTAGCGCTACCACACCGGCTTTAGATGCGTTTGCGGCCAAAAACTCAGCACTGGCATCAAGATTCCCTGTTAATGCAGCTTGTTGCGCGGCTAGTTCTTGCTCCTGAAACAGTTGGATTGCGGCAAACATGTCTTCGTCGCTCATCTTTAAATCGCCAGCGACAGCATCTAAAAGACCGCTGACGAAAGTTTCTGTGTTTATTCCCTCTAAAACGCCCTGTGCAGCGATGCTCTGGCCAATATTGACGCCAATGGAATAAGCTATTTTATCTTCTTCGCTGTCCAAACTTATATCTCCTTGTGCAAATACCGCCGTGCTAAGCAGGGTTGCAGTAACTAAACTAATGACCTGGCTCGCAGGATTTATAATATTCATACTATTTTCCTTCAATTCAGTGGAAAATCACCGCCTTAGTGATACAACGTACACAACGGCAAATCGATGGGCATATTAACGAAGATACTCGCTAAATGCCAGATGTGAGGAGTTCAGAAATCAGCAACCAGGTAGAGAAAAGGTCTATGCGATCACCCAACAGCACGCCAATTCAACAGGTCTCTTGGCTTATCAGGTCAGCAGTCTTTCTATTGGTTGCCACTGTGTCAAGTAGCTGCTCGCAGCAGTATACGGTTTCGGTCAATAGTCAGGCAGTGTTTGATCCCAACAGCCGTTTACCAAGTAATGAAGCAGTTAATGCCGACCTGCAAGGTTGTATTAACCTCGCCCTGCGCCAGCAGCTAGTAGAGCAACCCGCCCAGCTTAACGTCCTCTCATGCTCGAACTCTCAAGTCACAAAGTTGGACAATATAGGACAGTTAACCGGCCTGAGGTTTTTAGATTTAGGTGACAACAGCGTAACTAACATAACCCCGCTGGAAAACTTAACTCTGTTGGGGGGGCTCAACTTGGCCAACAATTTCATTACTGATATTAGCCCTCTGATTAACCTGCGCTCTCTGGTTTCGGTGAGCTTGGAAGGCAACAACAAAATACCATGTTCTCAATTACGCGTTCTTCAAAACCGACTAAAAGAAAACCTGACCCGACCGATAAGCTGCGAAAATTAGCCCT
>MDTF01007669.1_pt1 | contig 12106 bp, 10 predicted proteins | sample 811191 | NCBI WGS metagenome assembly MDTF01 (sample SAMN05326649, study PRJNA326480) | marine metagenome | isolation source: seawater | place: Southern Ocean | collected 2011
TACCGTTACATTGGGGTTAATTAAATAGCCGCCGTCTACTAGCAGCTTTTTAAGTTCATTTTCTAGATCTTGGGTAGTTTTTCCTTTTACAGAAAGTTCTCCCAATACCGGGAAGTTTATAGTCATCCTTTGAGATACTAGATACCCGTCTAGCCTTATTACATCAATATTGTTAGCAACAACGCTACCAGCTGTTATATTATTATAAGGCAAGGCAGCCTGTGGCACTAATGCCCCTACTTTTATTCTTAATATATCATCTACCTGTAGGGTGTGGTTGTTATATGTTACTTCTTTACTATCTACAGTATCAAGATCTTGCAGATACAGCATCTGTTTTTTAGAAACGCAAGATTGGAATAATCCAATAATAATAAATGCTGATGATATTTTTTTAAATAATTGTAGGGTAACCATTGTGTTTGTATATTAATAAGAGTCAAAGATAACATGATAAAATGTTTTTAAGTAGAAAAATTTGAAATTTAGATAAAGAATATAAAAGTATTGAAGGTTGATTTACAACAAATTAAATAATGATATAAAGCATTAAGAGAAAAAAAATTGTTACTGATTATTTAGAAAAACAATAAACTGCTATTTTGAGAGAAACTACAGTCCGTTCTGCTTTGGTGAGTTTTTCTTGATTTACCAAAAATCATCCAACACTTTTTCATAGAGCATTTCCATCTTTTCTTTGATAGAAGGTCCTTCTTTTTTTGCAGGTCCTCTTTTAGATTTTTTTCCTGCCTTTTTGGCTGAATTTGGATCGAAAGGCATGTTTTTTAATTTTCAGATAAAGCTACCTTTTTTATTATTGATTTCAAACTTGTTAAATCAATTTTCTCTTCTTGTTTTAAATCAAAGTTCGAAGTAACATAACCTATCCCATTATGTTCACCATTTTTGATGGCTACAAATGCAATGTAAGTTTTAAATTTTTCTAATTTTAAATTTGATTCCTTCGAGTAGATTGAATCATTATCCTCAATATCTTTTGGATATACTAACTCCACAAATAGACTTGTACCTCTATTATCAACCTCAAATATTTTAATATCATCTTTAGATGCATAAAAACTATTTAATAAATTTTCTGCATTTAAGGCATCAGCTTCTTTATTAAATTTCACAAAAAAATCCCTTGACATTCTTGGTAAAATTTTTGAGAAATTTTTAATACCAATCATCTCTGCAAACTTCACATGTTCTTTTAGACGCCAATAGAATGTTAAATGTTCATGTGGCTGTTGATGAAGACCAGTTGCTATTATTATTTTTAGATTTTTTCGCTTCAATAACTTTCCGGTTTGTTTATCATATTCAGATAGGATATGAATTAATGGATCATAGTCTTTTGGACAATACCATTCTGGATTTTTAATGTTGCCTAAATATGCCTTTGAATTAAATAAATAATGATGCTGTATATGAGCTCCTGAGTTTAAAAATAAATTTGAAAAATCTGGTTTATATTTTTTCCATAGAGTTAGATGAACATCTGCCAATAAACTATCAAGTATTATTGCCTTAGCCCCAGGTTTCTTCATATTAAATAATGTTTTCATGTAATGAGTCCATCTAGACATAGGCACATACAATAACAACCCTAAACCTGAAGAAAAGAATGTTTTAAGATTTAATTTTGATTTCGCATTATCATTTACTGATTGATGAACGGCTTGATACAATGCTTTTACTACCCAATTTCCAGAAGGTGAAGTTTTAGTCCAAGGATCTGGAACAAAAAAAGCTGGATTATTTAATCGGTTCTCAGTATTAAAAGGAGAGACCGCACCAACAGAAAGACCTTCTGCTTCCAGCTCCTCAAATATTTGGTAAAGTTCAGGATTATTAACAATGTCTCCTAGACGAAACACCTTGTGCTCTTAGAAAGTTTTGCCAGTATGGATGCTAACCCATTGCACCCATGGCTCTAGAAGTTTATATTCTTTCTCTGAAACAGTTTCAACTGGTGGCTGAATGTCAAATATTTTTTTAAAATTGGGTAAAAGACCCTGATTTATATAAAATTTTATGTAATCAAAATTAAGCTCGTTAAGACCCAGTAGAATAGTTTTATTTTTCATTTTATTTAATAATTTTTTGATATAAGGACTCTATATTGAATACTAATTTAGTATAATTATAATTTTCAAGACTTATACTTCTTCCATTTTTTGCTAATTTAAGTCTCAGATCATCGTCTTCAATTATTCTTAACAAGTTCTCACTATAATCTTTGACTTCCTTTGAGCAAACAATTCCACTAACATTATTTTCTATAATATCTGAAACACCGCCAACATTGGTTGAAATCGAAGCAGTTTCTGAGGCCATCGACTCTATAATACTCACTGGAGTACCTTCATTCAAAGATGTAAGACATACAATATCACTCGCAGCTAAAATACTATCAATATCAGAGCGCCATGAAGTGAATAAAACATCACATTCCTTATTTACATTTTTGTATGAATATGAGAGTTTATTATTTATCGTATAATCAATTATTTTTTCTGTTTCACTGCCATCTCCTACTACTAGTGCCTTAATTTTTCTAGTTGTTCTATTTTTACAATAATTAATTACTTCTATAAATAATTGATGATTTTTAATAGGTACAATCCTACCAATTATTGTTATTAAAATTATACTATCATTTACATTAAATTCTCTTCTTAGTTTTTCTCTTTTAAAATTTGTGTTTTCAGTAAATCGATGTAAGTCGAAACCCAATGGAATTATTTCTATTTTTTCTTTTTCACATATTTTATATTTGTAAACAAGGTCATGTCTTTGAAGTTTGGATATAGCAATTATTTTGGTTGATTTACTCGCTAAAAATCTTTCAACCAATAGAAAAATTTTATTTTTAAAATTTGAAAAATATCCTTCAAAAACATTACCATGATAGGTATGAACTACTTTTACTTTTTTATAATAAAATAAGGATGCTAAACGTCCTAAGAAACCTGCCTTAGCTGCATGTGTGTGAATTATATTTGGTTTATACTTATAAATTATTATTATAATTTGAATTAATGAAATTAAATCAAAAAGAGGAGAAATAGCTCTTCTCATAAATTTTAATTGCCTAAAAGACACTTTTAAATCGTTTAATATATAATCAGCAGATTGTTCATGTTTTTCGGGTTTACCTCCAGTTAATAGTGTCTCATATAAATCTGAGTTTAAGTATTTAGTTAGATATGTAGCATTATAGACTGGCCCTCCAACACTAAACCTATTTAATATTCTTAAAACCTTTATTTTTCTTTTCATTAATTTATATTATATACATTAGTGTACCATTTTTGAAAACAATAAAATGACCACACTCGGAATGTATTATCTTTTTTAGCATCAATATGGTTTTGGACTAAAGGAACTATGTAGTCTATTCTAAAAAGACTCTGCTCATTCAAAAAATCTATATCAATATAATCTCTCAACTCATTCTTTAAATTTGTTCTTAACCAATCTCCAACAGGTACAGCAAATCCCATTTTTGATTTTTCTAAAAATTGGTCAGGAAAATACTCTTGAAACGCTTGCTTGAGTATATACTTTTTATTCCAACCTTTAATTAAATAATCATCAGGTAAGCTATTAGTGAAATTCCATATTTTTTTATTAAGAAAAGGAGATCTACATTCAATAGAGGCATACATACTTGCTCGATCAACCTTAACTAGCATATCACCCTCCAGTGAAATATTTTTATCTAGATTTCTAAAGTCATTGATTGAAGACATCTTTTTATTCTCAAAAAATGAGTCTAGAACATTAACATCCTCAAACAAAAGCTCTTTTAATTCTTCACTTTTAAAACCTAACGAAATGATGTTTTTATAAAAATCATTATTATAATTTATAGATTCAAACAATTTTCTGAGTTTATAGCGTTTTCCTCTTTTATCTTCTTTACTTATTGTAAGTAATTTTATGTACTTTAATAAATTGTTATGGACACTCTTTGGTAAAGTCTTAGTATAAATACTATTAATTTTACCCATGTAATACTTGTTATAGCCACCAAAAACTTCGTCACCTCCATCACCAGTCAAAGCTACTTTTACATGACTGCTAGTTAATTTAGAGACTAAATATGTTGGTAAAGCCGATGAATCAGCGAAAGGTTCATCATAGTTTAAAATTACATTTTCTAAATCTTCTTCTAATGATTTTGAATTCACTATAAATTCATGATGTTTACTATTAATTAATTTTGCAACTACTCTAGATTTTTCCGTTTCATCAAAAGATTTTTTTTCAAATCCTAATGAAAATGTATCGATTGGAATCTCTTTAGTTTTAGATAAGCATAAGGAAACAATTGATGAATCAACACCTCCAGATAAAAAAGTACCAATAGGTACGTCAGAAATTGATCTAGAAGCCACAGACTCCATTACAAGATCATGACTAACTTTTTTTGCTTTTTCAAAACTAATGTCACTAGTTTTTTGAAGAACTGATTTGGATATTTCAATCTCTAAAATTTCTAAAGTATTAATATCTACCTCAAGATAATGATTAGGAAGAAGTTTCTTCACACCATCATAGATTGAATAAGGTGCAGGAATATATGTTAACTGAAAATAAAGAGATAAAGCTTTTTTGTTAATTTTTGGCTTTGACTCGAAATTAAGCATTAGGGACTTTAATTCTGATCCCCAAATTATTCTGTCCACCTGTTTAGAATAGTATAATGGTTTCTCTCCGAAGAAATCTCTAGCAATAAACACCTTTCCTATATTTTTATCAAGTATAGAAAAAGCAAACATTCCGTCTAACTTTGAAAAAGATTCCACACCATAAGTTTCGTACATTTTTAAAATAACCTCTGTATCTGAGTTTGTGTTGAATTCTACATTATGATTAGTTTCTAATTCTATTTTTAGAGTTTGATAATTATAAATTTCACCGTTAAATACAATCACCAAAGATTTATCTTCAGAATAAATTGGTTGTTTTCCTGTGGATAAATCAATAATTGATAATCTAGTCATTCCAAGTCCAATATATTTATTGAGCACTTTATCTTTATGAATACCCCTATCATCAGGACCACGATGATGTATACTAGCATTCATATCAGAAATTATATTTTCTTTAAATGGTTTTGATTTAAAAATATATCCGTTAATACCACACATAGTTATTTATTTAAGATTTTTTCCCATTGACTAAACACTATATTCTCATTATAATTCTTGAATACGTAATTAAAACCATTAGCTCCTAATTTATCAAGTTCTTCCTGGGGCATATTTATCAAATTAATTAGAATCGAAGCCATATTATTTGAATCTTTGGGCTTTGAAAGAAAACCTGATTTAGAATCAATTAATAATCTAGCACAGCCAGAAACATTTGTCGCAATTATTGGTAAAGAATGTGCCATTCCTTCAAGAATAGCGTTAGGAGAAGATTCTCCAAAAGTTGATAAAATTAAAGCATCAGATTTTTTTAAATAAACACTTGGGTCATTAACGAAATCAAGAAGTTTTACATTCTCAGTCAATTTAAAATCCTCAATCATTTCCATAGGCCATATTAAATCAAAAGTTTTTCCTATTACATATAATTTAAAATTTAAACCGTTTTTCTTAACAATCTGTAAAGCTTTAAAAAGTGTTTTGTAATCTTTTTCTTTTTCTCTAAAATGAGCTATACTAACTAATGTAAATATTTTATTAGTTTTATTCGAAACACATTCACTAGTAGGAATAGAAATCGCATTATTTATGATTACTGAATTATTAGAATTGGTAATTTTTATTTCTTTTAATCTATCTAACGCCACTTGTGAATTAAATACTGAGTATGAATCTCTTTTGTATGAAATTTTATAGAGAATCTTATATCTATAAGAAATTTCACTAGCTCTAACAGAAGTTATAAGCTTGAGTTTACAAAAAACGCTAATAAATCTTGCTATAATATTAGAAGCAAACATAAATGAAATCAAAACATCCGTTTTGAAACTCGCTACCTCTCTTATCATTTGAAATAACCCAATCCCAAATTTAAATTGAATGCATTGAACATTTAAATTGTTCTCATTTATTATGGCTTCAAAATCATTGTCCTTTCCTAAAGAAATAATTTTCACTTTATAGCCTTTATTTTTTAAATGAATTACTAATTTAATCATTTGACTTTCAGCCCCTCCTTTAGCTAAATTAATGATCAAAAAACAAATATTTTTTTTCATAAATAAATTATTTTAAAACAGATAAAAACAAATTTTCATATTCCTTAATGATTTTTTGAGATGAGAATTTCGATAAAACACTTGCTTGAACAACAGCTCTTTCAAAAACTGGAATCTTATTCAAACTTTGTAATGTTTTATTAAAATCATCTTCGGTAATAGCTAAAAACCCATTGACACCGTCTTCAATTATTTCTTTAGTACCTCCAGGACAGTCAAAAGCTATTACCGGAGTACCAACAGAGCAGCTTTCTAATACTGCATTTGGGAACCCCTCTACATAAGAGCCTTGAATAAAATAATCAGATTTACTGAGGTATTCTAATACTTCTGAAGTGTATGGTATGAATTTTATATTATCTAAAACACCTAACTCTTTTGCCAAGTCTTTTATTTTAAGCTCTAAAGGCCCACTTCCTATAATGGTATATAAATAAGAGTAGTTTTTCACTTTAGCTAATTCTTTTAAAATTCTTTCATGTCCTTTTACCTCACTTAATCTGCCAATCGTAATAAACTTTATTATTTCTGGATACTCAGTTTTGCTCGTTGACAAGTGTTTAATTTGAGTAATAGAATTATTAATAGTTATTAATTTGGATTCTCTTATACCTAATTCATGTTTTAAATCCTTTTTTATATCATTAGATTGACAAACTAAAGCATCTAAATGATAATATAAAAAATTTACTAAAAATCAGAAACATTTTTTTTAATTGTTTAATCATTTCAATTTTTCATTTGAATATTTTTAACAGAATTATAATGCTTATGTTTATTTTGTCTTTAATATATTAATCATTCGTAAAATTATAAATATTCTAAATGCTAGTTGATTATAATCCACTATATTCAGTGAAGAAACATTATCTTTTAATAGGTTTTTAAAATACGAAGGCAAAATTAATTTTATCAAAGGCTTAAGTGAAAATGACTTGGATTTACTTAGACTGCTATCAACAATTTTAAGATTAGCTAAAACGTCAATCAAAAAGTCTTTTGGAATTATTTCATTTTCTAAATTATTAGTTATTTCTTGCTTCAATAAATCGACAACTTGTTTCTGCTTAAGAAAATCAACAATCGATCCATTTGCACCACCAGTGGCGAAGGGAATTTTTGGACTTAAAGAAACAACTATTTTTTTGAAAAGGGATTTTTCCGTACGAAGGCGATCAGGTTGTTCACGAACTAGCTCTAGTATTTTTCTAAATAGTAAGGGATTTACTTGTTCTACATATGAAAATTTCAAGTCAGATAAGGCTGCCATAATAGTTGGTAATCGATATTCGTGATATAACCTATCCCGCCATTGTTCTAGAGATTCACTGGGTGACTGCTCTAAATGTTTAGGAACTTTTTGTTCAATAAATCCCATTTTTATTAAACTTTTTAAATTAGAATAATCAGAACAAAGACCTAAACCTACAGATAATCTTGTTGTCAAATGTGAAGATACATTTGACCACCCAAAACCTTCATCTCCTCTAATAATTCCTTGAATATTTTCATTATGCAAAGTCTCCCATATTTTGAAACCATCTAAATAACCTGAGATATGATCTACACGTCCTTCTCCATTTCTAATAAATCTGTCAATTATTTTTTCTACTGGTTCTTTAGACAAATCAGTATGGTAATATTTATGGGGTACATTTAATTCCTTTGCTAATTTCTGTGCAACAAACGCGTCGTTTTTAAAATCATTCAATGAAGATTTTAAACCCCAAGTAATAGTCTTTAGATTTTTTTTATTATTATTTGATTTTAATAAACAAAGAATTCCACGACTATCATAACCTCCAGAAACGGGTAGAACCCAGTCTGAATAATTGAGATTCATAGATTCAATGCTAGAATTAAGAACTGTTCTTAATTTCTGCTCATGATGCTTATTTGAGTCTTTACATTCTTTAAACTCAATTTTATTAGTTTTTGTATTTAATGACCAATCATGTTTATTTAAAACAACAGAAGAATCAGGAGGAATTCTTTTAATTCTTTTATCCCAAGAGTGGGTGGGCCCCAAGCTACCTGAAGATAATATCCATGGCACTACCCTTTCATCAAATTCAAATCCACCAATAAACTTGATTAAAGCAATCTGAGAAGTGGACGCAACAAAAATCTCATCATTTCTATAATACCATATTGTCCTTGATCCAGCTGGATCGGATACTATTTCACAGTATTGTTCACCATCACGAAATAAGGCATAAGAACCATCAGGGAAATCTCTTAACGGAACATGCCAATTATCTATATTTGTGGTAATTACCCCCAATAGCAAGCTATTACCATTATATAATAGCGAATTTTTAGGGTTCATAACTCCAAAAGCTATGTTATCACTGATGATTACTTTGGGTTCCGCGGTCACTATATTGTCAGGTGAAATATTTTTACAAATCTCATAAATTTGTTGTTCAACTTTATTTGAAAGTTTTTTTCTTGAGCATATCCAAATAGTCTTTGCCATAATATTATTCCTTTTAGTTTAATTAATGCTACTCGTTATATGGAGAACAAACTCCATGTTTATAGCTCTCTGGTTCCGGAAAACAGCAACTTATCCTAAGGAAATAATTTTTACATTATAATCCTTTTTTTCTAGACAGACTGAAAATTTAATCATCTGATTTTCAACACCTCATTTAGTTAAATTGATAACTAAAAAATAAATTTTCATACTCCCCAATGATTTTTTGATGTGAAAATTTCATTAAAACACTTTCTTGAACAATAGGTCTTTTAAAAACTGAAATCTTATTCAAGTTTTGCAAGGTTCTATTAAAATCCTCTTCTGTAACCGATAAAAAACCATTAATACCATCTTCAATAATTTCTTTAGTTCCTCCCGGACAATCAAAGGCTAATACCGGCGTACCAACAGAACAACTTTCTAAAACTGCATTAGGGAATCCCTCTACATAAGAACCCTGTATAAAAAAGTCAGATTTACTTAAATGATTTAACACATTTGATGTGTAGGGAATAAATTTAATCTTTTCGTAAATATTTAGTTTCAGTGCTAGGTTTTTAATATGACTTTCCAAGGGTCCACTTCCAATAATAGTATATGAATAAATATAATTCTTAATTTTACTAAGCCCAATGAGTATTCGTTCATACCCTTTTTCCTCACTCAACCTACCTATAGTAATAAACCTTAATTTGCCCAAATATTCATTTTTACTAATTGACAACTGTTTAATTTGAGTAATAGGATTATTAATAGTTATTAATTTAGAATCTTTTATACCTAATTCATATATAAGGTCGTTTTTTATATCATTAGATTGACAAACTATAGCATCTAATTTATTGTATAAAAATTTTACTAGAAAATCTGGAATTTGTTGCTTTGAGTTTGAAATACTATGGCGAACAGACATTACACTAGATTCTCTTACAATAAAACGAACATTTTTAAAGATAAGATTATAAAATCCTAGTAGTATATTTACGTGTCTTATAGTTCCAAAAACAATTTCAGGCTTATAAATTTTTATAAATTTAAATAATGGTATAACCCCATTCAACATTCTTTTTTGGTTAAAGAAAGTGACATCCAAATCATCTAAATTATAAACAGCATCTTTTTTAAAACCAACCACAGCAACCTTAATTTTAAATATATTTTGATCAAGATTCTTAGCTAAAAAGCTAATTACTCTTTCTGCGCCTCCGGCTTTTAAGCTTGGTATAATAAAAAGTATCTTTTTTTTATTCATTAATAAAATTATTACGCTTCATCCATTTAATTAACACATACACTCTCCAGATATAGTATTTATAATCTTCATTCCCATCCATATGATCATTGAGCATTTTTTTAAACTTAGGGATATTTAAATTATGAACCATTTTTAAATTCTCATCAGATAATACCTCTAACATTTCTTGTCTTAAATCTTTACGTATCCATTCACCTAATGGTACAGAAAACCCACTTTTAGGCTGGTCAAAAACTTCCTCAGGAATATATTTTTTTAATATATCCCTTAAAATTCTTTTCTTTTTGCCTGGGTAATAACGATAAGATATTGGAAGTGTTCTTGCAAACTCAATGATTCTATAATCTAAAAATGGACTTCTAACCTCGACAGAAAATGCCATACTTGCCCTGTCTACCTTAACATTACTATCATTCTCTAACCATAATTTAATATTCAAATCAGCTGTTTTTTGATAGTTATTTAGCGATAACTTCTTATAATTTTTATAATTTGAGAGCCAGTTTAAACTCCTATCTAAAGTAATAGAGTTGTAACTGGTAAAGATACCCTCAATAAATTCATGATTGTTTTTAATTTTTAAAATCCTTCTTTGTGATTCCGTTCTGTTTTTAAAAATAAATTTTGGTATTAACATTGAAATTAGAAACCTAACAAAATAAGGTATATAGAGAAGGTAAGTAAACTTTTTAACCAAATCAAAATGATTATATCCCAAAAAACTTTCGTCTCCTCCATCACCAGATAAAGCAACGGTTACATCTTGCTTTGTGATTTTATTTAACAATAGTGAAGGTAAGGCAGAGCTGTCTGCAAAAGGCTCATCATAGACCTCTAATAAATTGGGTAACATCTCTAAAATATCCTTCGCCTTACAGATTGTTTCTTTGTGTTCTGTCCCTAGAATTTCTGCATATTTTGCGGCAATTTTACTTTCATCAAATTTCGGATCTTCAAAACCAATTGAAAAAGTTTTGATTTTATCTTTAGATATTTTAGAAGCAAGACTTGTAACCAATGCTGAGTCTATCCCTCCTGATAAAAAAGAACCAAAAGGAACATCTGACTGTAACCTAATTCTAACTGCATCTTCAAATAAATCGTGAACCTTGTCAACCGCCTCATCATAAGATAAATTAGAGGGTTTCACAGGCTTTAAATTCCAGTATTCTTCTACTTTGTGTGTCTTATTATTTAAGTCAATAATTAAATTATTTCCTGGAGGTAATTTAAATACATCATTATAAATAGAATAAGGGCTTGGTATATAACTACAATCTAAATATATACTAACTGCCTCTTTATTAATTGTTTTATTTTCTGAAATAGGCTTAAGCTGGCTGCAGATTTCAAACATTCCATCTTTCCAATAGTAATAAAAAGGCTTTACTCCTAACCTATCTCTAGAACAAAAAAGTGTATTACTAATCTTATCATGAATAGCGAAGGCAAACATCCCATTCAATTTAGGCACTGCAGCTTGGCCCCACTCTTGATATGCTTTTAACAATACTTCTGTGTCTCCTGTGGTATTAAAAGTGTGTCCCAAAGAAATCAGTTCCTCTTTTATTAGTTGGAAATTATAAATCTCTCCATTAAAGACTATCGTATAGTCTTCCATCTGCATTGGTTGGTTTGACCTAACGTCTAAATCTAAAATAGATAATCGTAAATGTCCAAAACTCAACTCATCTTTTTGGAGCACTCCGGTATAATCAGGACCACGAAATTCTATAGCCTTTAATTTTGTTCTTATTTCTTTTTCACTAAATGGTATGTTAGTTGTATAAATTCCGCACATAGTTTAAATTAACTTTTTGTTATTATTAAAGTTTAATAAATAAATGATATTTAAAAATATAAATAACATCAAACCACTATCAAAAAAATTATGACTTACTAAAAACTGTATGAATATCACAACTGTCAATAACATAAGGGTAAGATTTTTTTTTCTTAAATTATAAACGTTTTTAAAAAGAAACAAGAAAACAGCAATTATTAATAAAAATGGTAAAAATCCTGACTCTCCAAAAATTAATAAAAAAGAATTATGAACACCTGCATCTCCAAATCCGTCTGCACTAGTAGTAAATGAAGAATAACCATTTCCAATTATTGGTGACTCATATATCATAGTATAAAA
>MDTF01015140.1_pt1 | contig 12105 bp, 13 predicted proteins | sample 811191 | NCBI WGS metagenome assembly MDTF01 (sample SAMN05326649, study PRJNA326480) | marine metagenome | isolation source: seawater | place: Southern Ocean | collected 2011
CCTCATCAGTCTCGTAAGAAACGAGAGCTAACAAGGGCTGTAGAGCTTTTAAAGACTAAATATGGCGGTGGGATAGGGATTCGAACCCAGGATGGAGTTGCCCCCATGCCAGTTTTCAAGACTGGTGCATTCAACCGCTCTGCCATCTCTCCGTGAACAAGGTTTTATAATTATAAATATTTATTTCAACTATAAAATAGTCTAATAAATCTTAAGTTTACAAAATACATTTTATTAATATATGGAAAATCAATTCAATAAAGGCTTGTTATTAACATCTCTGGGATCTTTTTGGTGGGGTTTTATTGGTGTTTTATATTTTGAATATGTTTCTTTTGTAGGACATGTAGAGCTAGTTATACATAGGTGTTTGTGGACAGCTGCAATGTTAATTCTAACAACCACTTTTCTTTCAAAATGGAAAATTTTCTTTTTAATAATTTCTAATAAAAAAAAATTAGTTAGTTTATTTTTGTCAGGTTTATTAATTTTTACAAATTGGTCTGTATGGATTTATGCGGTAGCTACAAATCGGATTATTGATGCAAGTTTTGGCTATTTTATTATGCCTATTATAAGTGTTTTACTTGGTTATATTTTTTTTAATGAAAAATTAAATAAAAAACGAATTTTTTCAATTTCATTAGTTTTTATCTCAATAATAATCCTAATCACATTCAGTTTTAAAAATTTACCCTGGGTAGGTTTAATTGTTGCTATAAGTTGGGCATTTTATAATCTTGTAAGAAAGAAAATCAATGTTGATACAGATACAGGTCTTTTAGTTGAAAGTTTATTTATTTTGCCGTTTGGGCTAGTAGTTTTTTTTTTGATCATACAAACAGGTTCAAATGATTTTAATTTATCTAACCCAGGATTAAATATTTTATTAATATTAGCTGGACCAATGACTGTGATTCCTTTATTCTTATATGTTAGAGGTGTTGAACTGATTGGATTGGGCCCAACAGGAATGATTTTCTATATTACACCAACTTTGCAGTTTATTTTAGGTTATTTTTATTATAATGAAGAATTTTCAATGTCGAAATTTGTAAGTTTTATTATTATTTGGATCGCTGTTATTATATATCTAAGGGATCTTTATGAAGTTAATTAAATTAATTTTTTTTGTATTATTATTAAATACCTCGATTTGTTATTCAAATGATCAAATTGCTTTTTTAGATTGGAAAAAAAAGTTTAAAAAAATTGCACTATCAAATGATATATCAGAAAAGACATTTGATTTAACGATGTCGGGTGTAAAATTTTTACCCAAAGTAATTAAATATGATCGATTTCAACCTGAATTTTATGAAGATACTAAAACTTATGTAGATAAAAGAACTTCAAAAAATAAAGTCAAAAAAGGCTTAATCATTTATAAAGATAATATTAATTTGATTGATACCGTTGAAAAAAAATTTGATATAGAAAAAGAACTTTTACTAGCTCTAATGGGTATTGAAACAAATTTTGGAACCTATGTAGGTAAAATGGATATATTGTCTTCTTTAGCAACATTAAGTTACGATCAAAGGAGGTCAGATTTCTTTACTAATGAACTTATAATTTTGTTAAAGCTAATCGACTCACAAAAAATTAATTACAAAACTTTATATGGATCATGGGCAGGAGCTTTTGGTTTCTTTCAATTTATGCCTTCTACTATTAAAAATTATGCTTTTGATTTTAACAAAGATAATTATATAGATTTAAAAAATTCTGAAGATGCTTTTGCATCTGCAGCTAATTATTTAAAAGAGATTGGATGGAAAGAAAATTCACCTTGTTTTTATAAAATTGATTTAAACAAAAATATTCCAAAAGAATATTTGAACACATCAGCTAAAAAAATACATAGTAAAAAAAAATTAAAATTTTTTAAGAAATATATTAATGATTATTCAGATTTGTTACTCGATTATGAAAATTTAAACGTTGCAATAATTACCCCTGATAAAGACATCGTAGACAATGCAGAAACTTTAAACCCTGCATATGTTGTATTTGATAATTACGAAATAATTTTACAATGGAACAGATCATTAAGATTTGCATTGGCCGTATGCACATTAAAAAATAAATTTAAGGAAAGAATTTAAAAAATGAAATTTAATCTTTTAATTATAATATTATCTTCTTTTTTTTTATTAAGCTGTGAACATTACGAAAGTAACAGTTCAAAAAATTTCAAAAAGAAGATTGAAAGAAAGTATAGAAATAGTGGTTTTACCTTAGTGTATAGTGATCAATTAGATATTAAAAAACTAGATAATAGATCTTTAAGTATTTTTCACCCTACATTAAAAAGAAAATCTTTTGTTAAAATAACCAATCCTGAAAATAATAAATCGCTAATTGCAGAAGTTAAATTTAATAATGCTAAATTTTCTAATTTTTACAATTCAGTTATCACTACACGGATTGCTGAAACTTTAGAATTAGATTTAAAAGAACCATTCATTGAAATAATATTAATTTCTCAAAACTCAACATTTGTTGCAAAAAAAGCCAAAACTTTTGATGAAGAGAAAAATGTAGCAGAAAAAGCTCCTGTTGATGGGATTAAAATTGCTGATTTAAACAATAGATTATCCAAAACTAAAAAGATTAAAACAAATAATAATTTTTCGTATTCAATTAAAATTGCAGATTTTTATTATAAAAAAACTGCACAATTAATAATTGATCGAATTGAGAATGAAACCTCGCAGCGTAATTCAAAAATTATTCAGTTATCTAAAACAAATTATAGGGTATTAATAGGTCCTTTTAATGATATATATTCTCTTAAAAAATCTTTTGAAAAAATAAAATCTTTATATTTTGAGAATTTGGAAATAATAAAAAATGTTTAACAAATTATTACTATTATTATTAATTAATTTTATAGTCATTTCATCTGCACATTCAAATATTGACATAAAGGCTAGAACTGCAATTTTACAAGACTTTTTATCTGGTGAAATTCTGTATGAAAAAGAAGCTGATCTTTCGATATATCCTGCTTCAATGACAAAAATTATGACTGCTATTGTTGCTTTTGATTTAATTAAATCGGGTGATTTAAGCTTAGATGATAAATTTATAATTTCTGAGAAAGCTTGGAGATTATCCACAGCAGGATATTCCTCTATGTTTATAATGGTTGGAGATGAAATATCAGTTGAAGATCTACTCCGTGGAATAATAATTGCTTCAGGAAATGATGCTTGTATTGCATTATCTGAAGGGATAGCTGGAACTGAAGAAGAATTTGCAATTTTAATGACTTTAAAAGCAAAAGAACTTGGAATGGATAATACAAATTTTGCTAATTCTTCAGGTATAAATAATCCTGATAATTATTCGACTGTAAGGGATATATTAAAAATGTCGAATTATCTTATTAAGAGTCATCCTGAATTTTATAAATTTTTTTCAGAGAGAGAATTTACTTGGGATAGGACAGGTGGAGATCCAATTACTCAAGGCAATAGAAATCCATTACTATATAAAAATTTAGGTGCTGATGGCATTAAAACAGGATATCTAGCGGTAGAAAAATATTCGTTAGCCTCTTCACTTGAAAGAAATGGCCGTAGACTAATAGCTGTTGGAAGTGGGTTTGATACTAAAAATGCAAGATCAAGAGAAAGCTCCAAGCTTTTGATCTATGGATTAACAAATTTTGATTTAATTGAGATTATAAAGTCCAAAAAACCAATTGAAAAAATGGATGTTTGGCTAGGAAAAGAAAAATCAGTCAATGTTTATGTCAATCAAGATATTTTTAAAACAATTAAAAAGGCAAAAAAAAAATTATTAAAAGTTTCTATTAAATATAATGGTCCTATTGAAGCTCCAATTAAAAAAGATCAAATTGTTGGAAAATTAAGAGTTGTTTTTGATAAAGAGCTAGTTGGTGAATATGATTTATTAGCTACAAATGATGTGGATAGAGTTAATATTTTTTCTAGATTACTTAAATCTTTAAATTATCTAATTTGGGGTGATGTCTAAAAATCCTGTAATAGTTTTTGAAGGTATAGAAGGTAGTGGAAAAACTTCACATATCAATTATGTCTCAGATTATCTTAAAAAAAAAAAAATTAATCATTTAAGAATTAGAGAGCCAGGGGGTAGTTTAAATTCTGAAAAAATTAGGAAAATTATTCTTAATAATAAATCAAAATTTAACAAAAACACTGACCTACTATTGTATTTAGCTGCCAGAAGCGAAAATATGATTTTATTAAAAAAACATTACAAAAAAAAAATAATTCTTATTGATAGGTTTGTAGACTCTACAATAGCATATCAGCATTATGGACTGGGTGTTAAATTTGATTTAATAAAAATTATTAATGATTATTTATTAGGTAATTTTAAAGTTAATTTTACATTTTTAAATGTAGTTAATCAAAGTAATATGCTCAAAAGATTAAATCAACGCAAAATATTAAATCGGTATGATAAATTTAATAAAGAGTTTTACAAAAAAGTTCAAAAAGGTTTTCTAAAATTAGCTTTGAAAAATAAAAAAAAATATCAAATTGTGGATTCAAACTTGGATATAGATGACAATAAATCTTTAATAATTAAATTAATTGATAAATTGATTAAATGAATCTTGAACCAATTAATCAAAAAAAACTTTACAATTTAACGGATCATTTTAATGAATTGGCAAACCTATATAAAAAAAAAAAATTACCATGTAAAATTTTATTAAGTGGGCAGAAGGGGATTGGCAAATCTACTTTAGCATACCATTTAATTAACTTTGTTTTATCTCAAGACGAAGAAAACAAATATGATCTTAATAATCAATCTATCAATAAAAACAATAGATCTTATAAATTAACAATAAATAAATCTAACCCAAATTTTATATTAATTGATATACTTGAAGAAAAAAAAACAATTGATATTTTACAAATTAGAAATTTAATATCTAATCTTAATAAGTCATCATTCAATACAAAGCCAAGATTTATATTAATTGATAATATTGAATATTTGAATATTAATTCAGTCAATGCATTACTTAAAGTTTTAGAGGAACCTGCGATGAATACTTTTTTTATATTAATCCATAATAACAAAAAAATACTATCTACTTTATCTTCAAGGTGTTTAAATTATAAAATTTCTTTATCTAATAAAAGTTCAATAGATGTTATTAAAAATTTATTAGGTAATGATATATTTAAATCTATTAACGAAGATCTAATTAACTATTATTCAACACCCGGTAATTTTTTTTATTTAATAAAATTTGTTAATGAAAATAATTTAGATTTATCAAACATAGATTTAAAAAATTTTTTATTACTATTAATTAAAGAAAATTATTATAAAAAAGATATTTCTATAAAATATATGATTTATGATTATATTGAATTTTATTTTAGGAAGAATAGTTTGCTATTTAATAAAAAACTATCAAATAATTATAGTTATTTTCTAAAAAAAGTATCTGATACTAAAAAATTTAATCTAGATGAAGAGTCTTTATTTATGGAATTTGAAGAAGAAATATTAAATGGATAAAAATTTTTATATAACTACACCGATTTATTACCCTTCAGCAAAACCACATATGGGTCATGCGTATTCTAGTATAATAGCTGATTTTTTTGCAAGATTTAAACGAATTGATGGATTTAAAGTAAATTTTTTAACAGGTACTGATGAACATGGACTTAAAATTCAACGTGCAGCAGAAAGGGAAGGCGTTGAGACACTTAAATTTTGTGATGAAATTAGTCAAACTTTTAGAAACTTATCCAAAACGTTAAATCTTACAAATACTGATTTTATTAGAACTACTGAGGAAAGACATAAAATATCTGTTCAAAATCTGTGGAAAGAATTAGAAAAAAATGATGATATTTATTTGTCAAAATATTCAGGTTGGTACTCTGTTTCTGATGAAGCTTTTTATAACGAAAATGAAATTGAAGAGTTTGAAGGAAAAAAACAAGCTACTTTGTCAAAATCTCTTGTTGAGTGGATTGATGAAGAGTCTTATTTTTTTAGGTTATCTAAATGGGAAAAACCCTTACTTGAATATTACGAAAAAAATCCTGAATTTATTTCGCCTTCCGCAAGGAAGAATGAGGTTATAAGTTTTGTTAAATCAGGTTTAAAAGATTTATCTGTGAGTAGAAAGAGCTTTTCGTGGGGGATAAAAGTCCCTAGTAATGATAATCATGTTATATATGTATGGTTGGATGCTTTAACAAATTATATTAGTGCACTAAATTATCCCAATACTAGTGATCCCTTATTTAAAGATTTTTGGCCCGCTTCAATTCATTTAATTGGAAAAGATATAATTCGTTTTCACGCAGTGTTTTGGCCTGCTTTTTTATTAGCAGCCAAAATTCCACTTCCAAAAAAAATTTATGGTCATGGCTGGATACTTTCTGGTGATGAAAAAATGTCCAAATCTAAAGGCAATATTCTTGACCCTATTGAAATAATTAATCAGTATGGAATAGATCCTTTAAGATATTATTTAATAAAAGAAGTATCATTTGGTAATGATGGAAACATTTCTCAGAAACGTTTAGAAAATTGTATTAATAGTGATCTTGCAAATAATTATGGTAATTTATGCCAAAGAGTTACTGCCTTTAATTTAAAAAATTGTGATGGTAAAATACCAAGTGAAATTGAATTTAATAAAGAAGATTTAAAACTTTTAGATAAATTTAAATCTAATATAGATAATATCAGAGAAAAAATTGACAATCAGGATCTTAATTTTTATATAAATTTTATTGTAAATTCGTTATTTGATGCAAATAAATATTTCAATGATCAAGAACCTTGGAAAAAAAAAGATAATCCTAAAAGATTGAATACAATTGTTTACACATCACTGGAAATTATTAGAAAGATTAGCTTTATGCTATTTCCAATAATTCCTCAATCAACATTAAATGCATTAAAAATTTTTAATATAACAGAAAATGAAATCGTATTTTCTTCATTGGCTAATCACAATTATTTAAAGGCAGGATCCAATATTAATAAAATTGATATATTATTTAAAAAAATAGACATTAAAGATGATTGATTCACATTGTCATTTAGATCATGAACCACTGTTTAGTGACTTAGATAATGTAATTAAAAGATCTAAAGACATAGGTATAAAAAAAATTTTAACTATTTGCACAACACTTAATAGCTATAAAAAAATAATTGAAATTGTAAAAAAAGATGAAATTATTTACGGCACCTTTGGTATTCATCCACACGAAACATCAGATAACCTTGTTACATCTGAACTAATTAAGTCTAATATTAATAATAATAAGAAGATAATTGGTATTGGCGAAACAGGATTAGATTTTTATTACAATAATAGTAAAAAAGAGGATCAAATTATTAGTTTCAAGGAACATATTAAAGCTTCAATAGATTTAAACATTCCGCTAATTGTTCATTCTAGAAATTCTGAAGTTGAAACTTTTGAAATTTTAAACGATTATAAGAACGATAATCTTAAAATTTTAATGCATTGTTTTACTGGGTCTAAAAAATTTTCTGATAAACTCTTAAATCTTAATGCTTATTTTTCAGCAAGTGGAATTATTACATTCAAAAATTCAATTGATATACAAGAAACTTTTAAACTTATACCATTAGATAAACTTTTAATTGAAACAGATAGTCCATTTCTATCTCCCATTCCAAATAGAGGAAAAAAAAATGAACCGTCTTTCATAAAATATACTGCAGAAAAATTGGCAATACTTAAGGATATTTCGATTGATGATCTTATTAAAATAACCTCACTTAATTTCAACAAACTTTTTAATTAATAATATTTAATGAAATTTATTATACTTGGTTGCGGAAGTTCTATGGGTGTACCCAGATCTGACGGTTATTTTGGTAATTGTGACCCTAAGAATAAAAAAAATTATAGAACTAGATGTTCTGCTTTAATTAAAACGAAAACTGAAAATATTATTATTGATACATCTCCTGATTTAAGAAATCAGTTAATTAAGAATAATATCAAAAGAGTTGATAAAGTACTATATTCTCATATGCATGCTGATCAAACACATGGTATTAATGATCTTAGAGTTTTTTATATTCAAAAACAAAAACCAATTCCAGTTTATGCAGATAAGCCGACAAGAAAATATTTGTTGAATACTTTTAATTATTGTTTTTATAATGTTACCAAAGGATACCCTGCAACTTTAAAATTATATCCTATTAAAAAAAAATTTTTTATTAATGATAATAAAAATAAAATACCTGTAAGTTCAGTTAAAGTTAAACATGGTAATGTAGATAGTATTTGTTACATTATTAATAAGAGTTTAGCGTATATTAGCGATGTTAGTGAGATTTACAGAAAAGATTTTAAACATTTTAAAAATCTTAAATATTTGATTATTGACTGTTTATGGTTACGAAATCATCCATCACATTTAAATTTAGAAGAATCGTTAAAGTTGATTAAAAAACTTTCTCCAAAAAAAGCTATACTAACAAACCTACATTCAGACTTAGATTACAAATTTCTTCAAAAAAATTTACCAAAAAATGTTATCCCTGCCTATGATGGTTTAAGTATTAATTTATAATATTTTTTCAATTTCAGATATTAGTTTCTTGGAGAGGGGTTTAGTGAATGACCCGTAAGTATCCTGTATTTTTCCTTCTTTATTAATTAAGATTTTGTGAAAATTCCATTTTGGTACTGCTGAGACACCATAATTTTCTTTAGCCCACATGTATATTGGATGTGCATTATCACCTTTGACTTCATACTTGTCTGTCATTGGAAATGTAATATTAAAATTAGTTTCACAGAAGTTTTTAATTTCATCATTTGAACCTGGTTCTTGACCACCAAATTGATTAGAAGGAACGCCCAACACAACTAAACCTCTATCTTTATATTTTTCATAAAGGTTTTGTAAATCCGCATACTGTTTGGTAAATCCACAATTACTTGCAACATTTACTAATAATACAGTCTTATTTTTGTATGAAGATAAATTTATTTTATCATTGTTAATACTATTAATTGTAAAATCAAAAAATATTTTATTATATTTTCCATTTACATTGTTAATAAGTGAGAACATTAGAATAACTACATAAACAATTTTTTTAAAAAATTCCATTTTATTTTATTTTATTTTTTAGATGATATTAATAATAGTAAATATCCAAATATTGTAGACAATAAAGATCCAGTTAATACACCAATTTTAACACCGTCCATATATTGGGTATTTTCAATAAAAGCTAAATTGCCAACAAATAAACTCATCGTAAAACCAATACCTGTAAGAATAGATACTCCATAAAGACTCAACCAATTAGAATTGCTGGGTGGACTTGCTAATTTAAATTTAATTGCACAATATGAAAATAATAATACACCAATCTGTTTTCCAAAAAATAAGCCCAGTAATATTCCTAGTGGAACTGGTGATAATAAACTTGATAAAGATAATCCCTCTAAGTTTACTCCAGCATTAGCAAAAGCAAATATAGGCATAATAATAAATGCTACATAAGGTGAAATTGCATGCTCAAGTTTAATTAATAAAGAAAAATCTTTTTCTTTAATTCTATGAGGGATGGTGGTTGCCAACAAAACTCCAGCAATGGTAGCGTGAATTCCCGATTTATAAGTAAAGAACCACATACACATTCCTATTAATAAATAGGGCGTAAAAACTTTTATTGAAAATTTGTTTAAAATTAAAAGAAAAATATAACTTATCAATATTAAGCTCAAATAAGGAATGCTTAAATCACCAGAATAAAAAAAAGCTATAATTAATATTGCACCTAAATCATCAATAATTGCTAATGCTGTTAAAAAAACTTTTAATGATATGGGAACACGAGAACCCAATAATGACAAAACGCCCAAAGAAAAAGCAATATCTGTAGCTGAAGGAATTGCCCAACCATGGATTGTTTCAGGATTTTCAAAATTAATAACTATATAAAATAAAGCAGGTACGACCATACCTCCAACAGCAGCTATAATTGGTAGTAATGCCTGTTTAATGTTTGATAATTCACCGTGTAGAAATTCACGCTTAATTTCTAATGTTACGAAGAAGAAGAAAACGGCCATCAAGGCATCGTTAATCCAATGATGAACAGAAAGTTTAAGACCAAAATCATTTATACCGATAAAAAAATATTTTTCTAGAGCTTGAAAGTAAAATTCACTCAAATCACTATTACTTATTAGAAGTGCAAAAATAGCAGTTAACAGTAGAACTAAACCACTTGCAGCTTCTAATTTAAAAAACCATTTAAATGGTTGAGATATATAATTGATCATTTTTTAAAAAAATAAATTTTTAGCGAATAGCAATATGTCTTTTAATGTTTCAAATAAATTAAATAATATTAACTCTAATTGGGGAAAACTACCGCTCAGGAAAACCTTAAATGTATCTAGGACTATTACCACCGCTATAAAAGAAACTACTATAACAATAAGATAAGATAATAACTTAGTTAAAGGATTTCTTCTAATATTTTGAAATTTTATATCTTTATCGATAATTTCTAATTTAGGTTTGTTTTTTTCGTTTAATGCTTTTTGTTTTTGATTTGATGTTTGGTCAGAATTAATCAAGATCTCATCTTCTGAGTCCAAGAGACTTAATTCATTTGACCCATTATTGTTAATTTTATTAGAACTATCAATAATTTCTTGTTTATAAAACCAAGTTATATTGCATGAGCCACACTGTATATTTCGACCAGATTCAGGTATAAGTGTTGAATCAACCTCAAATTTTTTTAGACAGTTAATACATGTAATTATCATAACTTTTTTATAGCAGATTCTTTTAAAATTTCTCTAATTTAACAAATCTTTATACTTTGAAATATTAAATAAGTGCTGTATTAGTAGCCGTTCCGGAGTGTAGCGCAGCCTGGTAGCGCATCTGGTTTGGGACCAGAGGGTCGCAGGTTCAAATCCTGCCACTCCGACCATCATTATGAGAAAAGCTAAAATTTACATACCTAACAAAAGTCCAATGCAATCAGGTTTTGGTAAAACAGATAAATGGCTTTTAGAATTTGAAACAAATGATCCAACAAATAATCCATTAATGGGTTGGGAAAGTTCTAACGACACTTTTACTGAGCTAAAACTAGAATTTTCATCCAAAGAATTAGCGATTAGTTATGCAAAAAAAAAGAAAATAGATTTTGAATTAATCGAACAGAAAAAAAGAAAAACTATTAAAAAATCTTATGCAGATAATTTTCTTAAATAACTTAAATGTTTAAATTTTTTACTCAAAAGAAATGGCAATTATGGGCTTGGTTAGGTTCACTTGTAATTTTATCATCATTGTGGGTCCAAGTAAAAATTGATGTAGAAATAAATGAATGGTTTGGTCAGTTTTACGATATGATCCAAAAAGCTTTAGCTGCTCCAAATGCAATTACAATTGATGAGTACTGGGCAAGTTTGGCTTCATTTATTACACTTGCTGGAATGTATATTGCTCTTTATGTTGCAATAAGTTTTTTTACTGCTCATTTCTTATTTAGATGGAGAACGGCTATGGTTGAATGGTATCATTCCGTTTATGATAGAGCTCGCAAAATAGAAGGTGCTTCACAAAGGGTTCAAGAAGATACAATCAAGTTTACACGTATTATGGAGTCGTTAGGCACAAGTTTTATTGAGTCGGTTATGGTATTAATACAGTTTGTGCCCATACTATTAGGATTGTCTGTTGGTATACCAATTTTCTTTTTTGGTGATTGGCAATACGGATTAATAACAGGAGCATTACTTTGGACTTTGGGTGGTACAGCATTCTTAATAGGACTAGGCTGGATATTGCGTCTAGTTGGAGTTGAGTATGATTTACAAAAAAAAGAGGCTGCCTATAGAAAAATACTAGTAGTAGCTGAAGATGATAGTAATGTTAGGCCTAAGACAATAAACGAATTATTTGAAGATGTTCGTTCAATTCATTTTTTAAGTTATGTGCGTTATTTGTATTTTAATGTTGGTCGTATGGCTTACTTACAAGCAAATGTATTATCAGCTTATGTTTTTTTGGCACCAGCTATTGTAGC
>MDTF01015723.1_pt1 | contig 12099 bp, 2 predicted proteins | sample 811191 | NCBI WGS metagenome assembly MDTF01 (sample SAMN05326649, study PRJNA326480) | marine metagenome | isolation source: seawater | place: Southern Ocean | collected 2011
AGTCCCCAGGGCTGCTGAGCTGCTGAGGTCGTGTTGGTACGTCACTAGCCACCCCCCTCCCGCCATCGGCACCCTGCCCCATCGCCACTTGTGGAATAAGTTATCTCCCGCTATCTTGCGCAGCCGTGTGCCTATGCTGAGCCCTGCTACCGTGACCGCTGCCCTCACGCGGGTCATCCTCTCCCGTGCCTGCGTCTTGAGCTGCCCCCGATCTATATGCTGCCTACCATTAGGGTGAAGGTTAGGGTGAGGGTCTGGGTTGGGATTCGAGTCGGGTCCAGGGTCAGGGTTAGGTCTAGGGTTAGGGCTGGGGTCAGGGTCGTGCCTTGGGTTAGTAGCTCCTCTATCCCTTCTCGTGCCTACATTGCCCCGCGTCTGCTGTGTGTATATATCCCTCTCCTCTGCTACTACCAGGTATTTAATCCTGCCCGCCTGCTTCTGCTCTTCAGTCTCCCTCACGATATCTGCCATCGTGACTCCATCCTCCTGGTGCGCCGCCATAATTGCCGCCCTTACCGCTCTGTATACTGTTGTGTCCTCCTTCATTGCTTCTATCGTATCGTACGTCTTATATATCCGTCGGATCCTCTCCTCTCCTTCACCTGGGGCCGGGTCGTCCACGTGGTCACTGACATCCAGCCATTCCCCACGCATGTATCCATATTCATTCTCATCTTCAGCCTTGTATGCCCTCCTTGTCACCCCCTTCCCGTCCCCCCACCCGTCGCCCTCACGACTTTTCCATACCGTGTCGAGCCCCCGCCGCCCCCACCACCTTTGTGCTTTCGCATTCCCTCGCCACACGTACCCATGTATCTCCCCATCCGCCCTCGCCCCGCCCCGCCTCCACAGCTCATGTAGCAGCCTCGTGCCCGCCCCACGTCGTCCATGTCCTCCCCCTGGCGCTATGAACTCTGTGATGAAGTCGCATGGTACAGTGCTTCCCTGTACCCCACCCTCTCCATTGGACACTCCTTGTTCCGCCTTGTGCTGCCACCCGCACACTCCTACTATCCACCCTTCTCTTATCGCCTCTCCGATCCCTTGTGCTTCCAGGTGCCCGCCATCGCTGTCTCTCCTCACGTCGTCGCCACCACCGCCGCTACCGACCGCGCCGCCCATACCGTCGCCTTCACCTCCCATGCCGCTACCGCCGTCACCATCACCGTCCATGCCGTCGCCTTCGTCATCGTTTACGCCAGCACCGCCTTTATCATTTGCGGCGCCACCGCCGTCGCAGTCACCTCCTATACCGCTGCCGCCACCCTCACCGCCGCTCGTGCTGCCACCGTCATCACTGTCACCGCCTCTACCGTTGCCACCATCGCTGCCGCCGTCCATGTCGTGCACGCTTCCTCCGCCCACGGTGCTCACGTCGTTTGCGCCTCTTCCGCTCGTAAGTTTCCTGCCCCTAGCTGCCCTCTCGTTTCTGCCAAGCCACCCTGTGCTACTCCCTTTTCCCTGCGCCATCCCCGTCGGTGTCACCGGCTCGCCCCGCAGCTGTCGTCCTCTCGCTTCCAGGAGCGCTCGGTGCTGTTTCTGTAGGTCGTCCAGTCGTGCGCCCATCCCCTCCTCTCCCTGCCCAAATGCCTCTGGCTGCTCCTCTATCACCCGCCTCGCTATCTCGTCTGCCACCCATCCCACTTTACCGCCTATTTCCTTTATAAAGTACTCCCATTTCCCTGACCCGCCTGTCTCCGACGGCACCCACCTTGCATAGTTAACGCTTAACACTGACTCCCAGTCCGCTTTACGTCCCACGTCATGCACTCTCTGTTGCTTGCCTCTCTTCCTTTGCATCCTCCACCCCCTCAACTCCTCTTCCTCCGCCCTGGCACCCTCGTCCCTCGTTATGTAGGCCGACCTCTGCTCTTTAGTCCTCTCTCTCCATCCTAGTATCTCTTTCCATGCCCAGTCTTGTATGTCCCCAATGGCACTTGCTATCTCACGCACTCTTCTTCTTGTCTCCCTCTCGCTCCATCCCTTAGCTGCCTCTGGCCTCCTCACTACCCCTCCCAGTATCTGCCTCACCGCCTCCCAGTCCTTTTCCTCCACATGGTCTCTTGCCATGGAGCGTGTCACCGCTCTTCGTGCTGCTCTCACTTGTCCATCCCATCCCTCCCCCCTCGCCCTACTCCGATCTTCCACACTCATGTCAACGCCCCCTACGTCTCTTCCTGCCCTTCTCTTCCCTGCACCTCCCACCTTCAATCCTTTATTCCCTATCTTCGTAGGTTTGATCATCGCTTCGTCCACTGTTGTGATCGCTCGCTGCAGCTCGGCCAACCGTGTCTTCCGGTCCGTGCCTACACATGCTACACACTCACTTAGTACTACGTGCTGTATCGTACACTTCACCCCACACCCCATCGGGCAGCCACGCCTCCCTCCTTCTTCATACCTACCCCCTGCTTTCGCAGCTGCCGCGTACTGCCGCCACCGCGCCCCGTGTACTATCCCTTCTATCTCCCCTACCCGCATCCCAAATGTGATAGCCTCTCTTCCCTCCCTCCGCTCCACAATCCCTTCTATTACATCCCCTTCAAGGAAGCCCTCCTCCTTTTCCTCCGCCTTGGCCTCCCTGAGTGCAGTGTCACTTCCCTTTGCAACTTCCCGCATCACCTCCGTCCATGAGTCGTCTCGGCCAGCTCCTGCCGTCGTGCCCTCGTCCTGACCCCCGCCTCCATGCCGTCTTCGCATCCATTCCATAATACCATCCCTCACCTGCACATTCACCCTCCTATCATCCGGTCCCTCCCACGCCCATTCACCATCTGCTCTCCCATATACATACGGTCGCACGTGCTCAGACCTCTGCACCATCTCCCACATTACGCCCTCATCTATCTTGGCACCTAGGTATGCCTTCGCAATTGCATCCGCAACGGCATTGGGCGCAACCCCACGGTGCCCTGGCGTGTATACCATGCGTACACATCCTCTCGTTTTCCCGCCCTCTCGTTCCCTACTTATCTCCCTTCTCAGGTCCACCATCGTCGTCACTAGCCCTTTTCTGTCTACTCTTTCTCCCGTATGTCGCCCTTTTCTCCATGCCGTCTCCATAGCCCTCATGGTAGCCTGGCTGTCCGTGCATATCATGACGCGCCGTCCCGGTCCCTCCTCTTCATCCCTTTCTAGTGCAATCTGCAGTGCTCTGACGACCGCCGCCATCTCTGCCTCTGTTACACCCCATCCTTCTGGCAGCGCCCCGCCATACATTCCTGCCGCCATCCTTTCCTCTACCTCATCTGCACTCTCCGTCTCCCCACTGCTCGCCCGTTCATTCGTCACTTGCGCTGGTCCTTCCCAGACCCCATATGCAGCCCTCGTCTTACTCTTACTTCCATCCGTCGCGAACACGTCGGTAAATCCCTCCTGCAGGTGCAACGCCACCGTTCGTCGCGCGAACTGCCCGGTCTGAAGCGTACCATACTGTCTCATCACGCTCTTCTCGTCCTTATCCATGTACACCATCACCCCATCTTTTAGTCGTACTCCCCCGTTACCCGATTCCAGACCATCGTACCTCATCATTAGTGCCAAGTACGCGTCTTGGCACATCTCCCATAGGCACGGTTCCGTCATCGAGTATTTCTCGTTTTCTGTCGTATAGTATTTCCACATGCCTCTTCCCTCTTCATGCCACATAGCATCGCACACTGATTTCGCCCAGGGCCCTCTCTCGCCCCTCCTTGCTTGTTCTACTATGCCCTCCCCCTCTAATTCCGGATGTGCCAGTGCACACCTAACCGACCCCTCCTTCATAACCTTGGGTTCGTCCCCTTGCCATCTGGTTTCCAGCCCTGCCCGACTCCGAGTCCCTGCCTGCCTCCTATTTTCTTTCCCACCGCCTCTGCTTCCCCTCACGGTGTCCCCGCCACCCTTATCCTCACGCCTCTCAGGTCCCCTGCTCGGTCTCGACGGTTCACCCAGTACGGCTGCCCAGGTGACTCTGCTCCCTCCCGTATCTCTTCCACCTATATCGTCCCGATCGTCACCACTACGTCCCCTGCCACCTCTGCCACCGTCGTTGTCGGTCGCAGCGCCACCTCCACCGCCACCACCGCCCACAGTCCCATCACCCCCTCCATCTCCAACCGCTCCCTCATCCCCGCCACCGTCATCGCTGCCTTCGCCGCCACGATATCGTGTGTGGTCGTCGTCGCTGCGGACACGACATCGTGTGTGATCGTCGCCACTGCCGCCACCGCCATCGCCGCCGTCAACGCCGTCGCCGGTGCCACCACCACTGGCCTTGTTGCCGATGCTGCCGTCCATCCCATCCGATGGTTGCATGGCAGCACGGTATATGCTACCATCCGCCACGCAGTTACCCGTACCCCTGCCCTCCTCTTCGACCTTGCTACTTTCTTTGCTCTGTTTTTCTCTCTCTTCCATTTCCATCTCTCGCTCCAGCTCTATCTCCCTCCTCACATCGTCCTCCATCTCCTCTAATCCCTTCTGCTGCTGTGCAGGCTCATGCCCCTGTTCATCCTCGCCCTCCACCCCTTCCCAATCATCCCATTCTTGCTCCACATCCGTATGTCCTACCTCGATTCTTGCCTCTGTACTCCGCCCTCTTCCATCAGTCCCTTCCTGCCCCGCGCGTCCATCCGATGTCGTCATCTGCACACCCTTCCCCCTGTTCATCCTCCCTGTCTCTACCCTCTTGCTCACCCCCTCCCGCTCCTTTTCCTTCGGGTCCTTCTCTTGCCCTCCATAGAACATGTCCTGTGCATCCTCCCCCTCCCACGTGACTCTGCTCCTCCTACCCTCTTCGGTCGTCATTACTCCCAGGTTACTTACGGGTATCTCTCCTTTGTCACCTTGATCCATCTCTACGTACTTCACGAACGCCGCCCAGAGTGCGCTCATATCGCGCTCCGAGACCGTCGTTGCCGCGCTGCCCTCTCCAACCCCACTCGCCCGTTTCAGTCTCGCACTCTTAATGATTATCTCATAGAAACCATCCGGCCTCCTATGACGCGTGCGCGCCCGTTCCATTTCCACTTTCACTTCCTTACCTTTTACTATACCCTTTACCATCTCTACGCCCTTTTCCCATGAGCTCGCACCTCCTACCCAGCGTACCTTATATTCCCACCCACCCCAGCTCTTTGGTGCCACCCGTGCCTCCTCAATACCCTCCATGTCCCACGCCCACCCCTGTTGTCGCAGTCGCTGCATCGGGTCATCTTGACGCACCTCACTGACAGGCCGCCGTCCCCGTGTCGACCATCGTCCGCACAGTTCCCGCCACGCCTGTCCTACTTCACTCTCTCTTATCGCCGACGCGTCCAGCTGCCCTTTTATCTTTCCGTACTCTCGTTTCTCCGCCACGGTCCACTTTCGTTGTGTCCGTGCTTCCATTTCTTTGATGCTCTCCATCTCCCCCTCATCATTCATGACACCCGCCCACCATATCAGTCCCAGCCTTGCCAGCAACCTCGAGTATACACACGTCTCAGCTGCTGACCACCTACCTATCCCCGATTCCCATAGCCTTGGCCCCCTCAGTAATTCATCTTCTACCTCCCATACCTGCGCCGCCAGTGGTCCTCTGTCCGTAACATTTTGTCCTCCTGCTTGCACCGCTATCCTTCTAGACCTTATCTTTATCTTTAACCACCCTTCTACTAGTGATTCATCGCTCAACATCCCTTCCAGGTGCGCTGGCATCCACTCTAGGGGAGTACGCCCACGACAGCCTAGTCGATAGCAAGTGTCCGCTATCATTGTCTCCACTGCAGCCCTCCCCGGTTCGCCCGCCCCGCCCGCCAGCATCCTATCAAATTGATCGAATAGGGCCTCAGCCGCCTTTGCGTACAGATGCTTCCTGCCCATCCCGCCCATGTCCTCTGATCCCCACAGTAGCCGCCGCGGTACCATCCATACCCCTGTTGACCTCTGCATCGCCGCCGCCCTCGCCGCCTCCACCTTCTGCATATCTTCCCACGTAAGCACGCATGCTCTCCCATAGTAATCCACCACTCCCCCCACCGCTGATTCTATTGCATCGTTCATAGCCGTTATCCCTAGGCCCTTAATGCCTCCAATTACTCCAATCACTCCGATGCACCTCGCAATCACCTTTGCCCTCACCCTGTCCTGACCTCCAGTAAACCCTGGGCCCATCTCTGATCCTAGATGTTTATAGTAGTTCACGTCCTCATCCTTGCCCATCTTTATCTGGGGCACCTTATCTCCGTTTGGCATGCGCAGCTTCCAGTCGCCGCAGTCTATGTCCTTCTCTACTGTCATGCCCCTCTTATCTACCGTCCAGTATGTGCCCGCCCATGCCGTCTTCTTCTTACCCTTAATATTTATCTGAAGGCCAGACATCTGCGCTATCATCCAGCAGCATTCCATCATCTTCCGTAGCTCATGCGGCGATGAGGCACTAAGGCACGCATCGTCGGCGTACCAGCCCTCACATATATGTCTCGTCGGGTCCAGTGCAAATCCAAACCCCTTACATGCCTTTTCTACCACTCTCTGTGTAAGCACCAGTGCCAGCTTTGCTCTGGTGGCCCCGTTAATGCAGCCCTGCCCCGATCCTTTCAGTACGTTATATCTTTCTGTGAGCCCGTGCGCTGTCTCATACCGTCCTGTAACTTCACTATGTAGCATGCGTACTATCTCTGTCACCCCAGGGTGTACACCACAGAACCTCTCCGTCTCCCATTGGCACGATTTTACGATGGACATAAACAGTTGACTGTAGTCAATCCACCCCGTGCATATAGTGCCTCTCGTGTTTGCGGCATGCTCGCGCGCGAGCCGCGCCACCACGGTCTGCTCCGGCCCGTTGCGCAGCGCCGTGAACCCCGACGCCGAGCCTGGTACCATCTCATCGCCCGCTCGCTCATATTCTACTTTAATGCACGTCTGTACTATCTTCTGCATGCCCGCCACTACCCATAGGTCGCGTCTCCTACTCAGGTCGTCCGCCTCTTCGCCTGGTTTCATCGCCAGCATCGCTACCCAGTCCTTCCACGCCCTCGGCACCTCACCTGTCCGCACCACCTCCCTAACCTCCTCCCAGCATGCCATGCGCACCCGGCGCGGCGCATGCTTAAGCACATATGTACTGAACCCGTCCGCCCCGACCGCCTTCTTTGCCACCGCTTTACCCACTGCCCTATCAAAGGCCTCCCATGTCAGGTACTTCTCTACAGCATCCTGCACCGCCCGCTGCTTCTCTTCCGCCGCGCGCTCACCATCGCTGCCGCTGTCTATCTCCCACCCCGGATTCCCTCCTCCCACCCACTTCATCGCCGCCCGCACCGCCCCTATCCAGGCCTGCCCTGGATTTCCCAATTGCTGCTCGCCATACCTCCTCGCCTCTTCTCTAACCTTCTCTGGCTCAGTCACTTCCTCCCCGCTTCCCCCTCCGCCAACTCGCATAGTCCGTAATTTAGCATCGCCTCCTCCCGCCCCCCTGTCCGTATGGTGCCTTAGGAATTTATGCACCGCCACCAGTATACCACCCCCTCCCGCCTTCATCACTGCCTCCCTTATGCCTGACACGAACTTATTCGACGTTGCCATCGCGCAGCCCTCCAGCTGCCTATTCGCCTCGTCGTGTTCCGCGTCTATGTGCGCCCGCACCACTTCTGCCCGCTCCTCTTCCGTCAGGTCTTCGTTTATCATTATACCGCGTAGCGTCTTGTCGTCCCACATCCGCTCCGTCGCCCCCCCCGCCAATCTGTCTCCGCCCCCATCATATGCCCTCGCCGCATTTGCCATTGTCCTCCATTTCCGCACGTTCGCGCGTAGCCGAGCCACTCTACCCTCGATCGTCCTACCTTTCCCACCTTGCTCTGCTCCCTTACCCCGGGCCCCAGTCCGAGTGCCACCCCGTGTCCTCACTCCTCCTGGCGCCCCTTCCTTCCGCTTGTTGTCCTCACCCTCCTGTGCCTCGAGCGCTCGCCTTGCTGCCTGCATGATCATCTCTTGCAGTGTCTCTAACCTATCCCTTGCGTCCCTGTCTGCCGCAGCCCGCCTCGTACCCTGCAACCTATCCTCCATCTCCGCCCCCGCCTTCCGCCACCACTCTTTCCGCATCTTACCCATATCAGGTATCCTCACGCGCTCCTCGGCTACGTCTTTTTCTACTCTCTGCCGTAGGTTCCACGTAACCACTACAGCCCTGTGATCACGCTTCGTGATGTCTCCCATGTCGTCTGTACTAGCCTTGCTTGCCACGCCTGCTAATTCTCCACTAACCATCACATGATCAATCTCCCGCCCCCCCCTTGTATGTGTCGCCTCACCACTCCCTCTAATACTCATCCCGCCCGCCGCGACTACACCCCGCAGCCCCTCCCCGGCCCACCCCTGTTCGTGCCTGGTCGTGTTCAGGTCACCAAGTAGTACCACCCCCGTGCCACCGACCTCCCGCTGCAGCGCGCTCCATCTCTCTTCTTCGGCCTTCCTTGCTCTCCTGCCCCGCGCCTTGGCTCCATCCATGTACGCGACCACAACTCGGATCCTCGTGCCATCAGGTAGCTCCATGAGCGCGCTTATGATTCTATGTTTCATCACCACGCACTGCTTTATACACCGTACACCTGCCGCCTCGTCCCACATAAGCATCACACCAGCCGTCAGCCGTTTGGCTCCCTTACCGTCTGCCCGCCTGACCCCTGGTGTACCCCATGCCCTCAACCCGTCACCATCCGTCAGGTATCTCGCCGCAGCCGTCGTGTCTTCGTGCTTTGTCTCCTGCAGGCCCATGATCAGGCACTCCTTCTCCTTGAAGTACGCCCTTATACGGCTCGCTTTGCCTGTTTCTTCCGTAGACTCGCCCCCATCCCAGCCCTCTCCTACCGGCGGGAAGAACGTACTTTCCCTCACTTCCTGCCTCCTCACCCCCTTGCCCAGCTGTATCTTTCCTCCACCCCACTCAGCATCCCTTCCTTTTTTATGCACCCCCAGGCCATTGCAGTTAAACGTGATCACCGTGCGCGGCCCATCATACTCTGGGCACGCTCTTGACCGCCCCAGTCCCTTGACCTCTGCCTTAATCACCGGCACATATGCTATCTGCAGATAGGTAAGTATCATCAGCACCAACACCTTACGCTTGCACCGTCTACCACATGACCCTCGATCCGCATGTGTGCGTGTATACCTGCAAGCACGTGCAGCCTCGCGTAGGCGATTCCGTGTGTGGTCGTCGTCGACACTAACATCATTTCGTGTGTGATCACCGTCCTCTATCGTAGGTGCCGGCGACGTCGGGACCCTGCGCCGCCGCCTCCCACTCTCCGTGTCGTCTGGCATCGGCACAAGCAGCCCGCTCAGTCCTCCCCACCCCTTGCCCCGCGGCCTAGCCATGACTTCCGCGGGCAGCCTCCTGCGTGCGTGCCCTGCATCACACAGCCCGCATGCTGTAAGCCCTTCACCCCCTAACCCATCCCTTGCAGCAGTGTCCTTCATGCCAGACAGCCACCACCACCCGTACAGTACGTCCGCCACGCAATCTACGTGCCCCAGTGTCCGCTGTTTAACACACAGTGTCCGCTGTTTAACACCCAATGTCCGCTGTTTAATACCCATCGTCCGCCGTTTAACCTCCCCACTTTGTCCGGCCGTCCGGCTGTGCCTGCTACGTGCATTGCTCCCAATCGCGTCCTTGGGCTCCATTCCATTCACCGTGGTCGTGCCAGTTGTCGGTTTCGGTTTTGTAACGTTCTTCGATCCAAATCTGTCCCTCTTCCTTACCCACACCACGGTCACAAACACGCATGTCGCCATGCTGTCGAGCGTTTTTGCGCCAAGCATGACAATGATTTTAGATACACTGGTGATCCCTCCGACTATTTGTACACGTGCATCCCGACTTACTGGTACTCCGCTACTCATTATCATCATGTGCACCAGCCCATCCAGATACCATCTCGCCGGGCGCCCCTTTTTCCCTCTATATCTCCCCCACTCAATGCTGGCTCCAGCCAGCACGCGTGCCCACCCCATAAGCGCCCCAGTCCACCTCATCAGTATCCCATCCTCCGTCCCGTGCCGCCCCCCTCGTCGCCCTGTGCTCTCGGCGCCCCCATCGCTCACGCCGAGCCCTGCGGCCGTGCGTCCACCTACGCATAATATCGTATCATCCATGGTGAGTGCACTGCTCGTATTTGCTACCCTAGTATGCCCTTTACCCCTTACCCTTACTATGGTCACCTCGGCCTGGTCGCCACGCTCGATCATCTTGCACGGGATCTTCGCGCACCGCTTGCTCAGGTCGCACCGCACGCCGACCTCGATGCAGCCGCGGCACCACTGAAGGCGCAGGCCCTCAAGTTCGCCTTGGCTCGCCTCCTCCGTCACCCACCTCATCAGATTGGTCTTGTACTGCGCAATCGAGTAGTTCGGAGTGTAGGTCGACGGCGGCACGACGGTGGTGGTCTTGTCGAAGAGGCAGCGCGTCCCATCCGGGAAGGACTTGTGCCCGCCGGTCAGCACGCGGCAGTTGTTGCACGCCTCGAGCCCTCCCGCCATCTTGCGCGCGTACGAGTCCGCGGGATTCTCGATGAATTGCCCCGTCGCCGACCACAGGGTCTTGGTCTGGCCCTCGTCGCCTGTGTTGAAGACGTTCTGGTCCTGCAAGTTCTCCGGGTATGCCCACCCCGCCGGAAGCCCACGCAGCCCTGCGATAAGCATGCCGCTGCCCTCAGGCAGGAAGGAGCCGTCGAGAGCGCGCTTGTTGGCCATGACCACGAAGGCCACCGTGCCGCCGCCAGCCTCCACAATCTCGACCAGCGCGGCAATCGCCGCCCTCACGTTGCCGCGCATTACGCCCGTCGACCCGAGGTTGAGGCGCATGCGGGACGCCACCTGGGTCACGGGCCGGTGGTGCTGGGGTCGAAGAGCCCGTGGCTGAGCCTGGGGTCTGGGCTCAGGCTGGACCATGGGCTGGGGCTGGCATTGGGGCTGGGGCTGAGGCTGTGGGCGATGCTGGGGCTCCATTATGCCGCTGCGCATCGGCCTGGGGACGATCAACGGGTCAGGGTTAGGGTTAGGTCTAGGGTCAGGGTTGGGGTTAGGGTTAGGGTTAGGGTTGGGGTTAGGGTTATGGTTAGGGTTAGGGTTAGAGCTAGGGCTAGGTCTAGGGTTAGGGTTAGGTTCAGGGTCAGGGTTAGGGCTAGGGTGAGGGCCAGGGTGGGGGGTAGGGTTGGGGTTACGGTTAGGGTTAGGGTTAGGATCAGGGTTAGGGTATGGGTTAGGGTTAGGGTTAGGGTCAGGGTTAGGGCTAGGGCTAGGGTTAGGGTTAGGGTCAGGGTTGGGGCCAGGGTTAGGATAGGGGTCAAGCCCAGGCTCAGGCTCAGGGTCAGGGTCAGAGTTAGAGTTAGGGCTAGGGTTAGGGTTAGGCTCAGGCTCAGGGTTAGGGTTAGGGTTAGGCTTAGGGTCAGGGTTGGTGTTATAGATAGGATTAAGGACCTTGGACTTGGTCTTGGTCATGCTCTTCTCCATGTCTAGCTTGCCCATCATCCCTGCAGCTTTGGCCCGCGCCGCCCCCAGGCGTTCGAACTGGTATATCGCGCCGGCCAGCCGCCACCCCCCCATCCCCTTCATGTACGCATACATGCTATCCATCTTGTCCCGTGACGCGTTCGTCACCACTAGCGCATCGACCGTCGTTTCTTCCGTCGCCCTGAATTGCTCCCACGAGACGCGCCACCCCATGTCCATGTTCTCCGGCGTGTTGCCCCCAAAGTTGCCGCGCTCGGCGCCTAACTTCGTCAGGGCCTCGACCACAGCCTCCGGGTCGATCGGCGACGCCTCGACGTCCAGCTGGACCGCGGCCATTGCGTGGGTGGTGTCCTCCAGCAGCTCCTCGCCGGAGATGATCTTCACAGCGTCCCCCAGGCGGACACTTGCTTCGCTCTGGCCCTCGCTGCCTTCCTCGGCCGCCGCCGCCGATCCCGAGGCCCCGTCGGTGAGTTGCCGCTGCAGGCTGGGTGTAGGGTCTGGGTAGCCTGCCAGCGCCTGGTTAGGGTTAGGGTTAGGGTTGGGGTTAGGGTTAGGGTTAGGGTTAGGGTTAGGGTTAGGGTTAGGGTTAGGGTTAGGGTCAGGGTTAGGGTTAGGGTGAGG